>OBEQ011548566.1_pt1 | contig 40108 bp, 34 predicted proteins | sample 1670901 | NCBI WGS metagenome assembly OBEQ01 (sample SAMEA104232315, study PRJEB22302) | groundwater metagenome | biome: forest; feature: aquifer; material: groundwater | place: USA | collected 2011-08-07 | depth 5.4 m | reverse complement strand
GACGCTTTGTGACTTCGCTCACTCCTAGCGAGGTGGCGTCGCTTCGCTCCTTGCCTCGCGTCGTCGTTCGGAAGTCCCAAAGCTGTGACGCTTTGTGACTTCGCTCACTCCTAGCGAGGTAAGATTTAAGTTTTAGTAAGCACGGCGTAAATCTTTAACCTTTAATCTTAAATCTATATTTCCACTACGGCATGATCCCCCACGATGAGTTTGTGTCCTTGCGGCCATGAGCCGTTCACGTTGTGGACGCGGGCGCGGTAGCCCAAAATGCTATCGGCGATGCGTCGCGGACAATTCACCTGCACTTCATCAAATAAAATCGAGTGTTCAATCTCCGCGCCGTCAATCGTCACCCCATTACCGATTGAGGAATACGGACCGATGTAACTGTTTTTGATAACACAATTTTCGCCGATCACGACCGGACCGCGAATGAGTACATTGGGTCCGATTTTTGTTTTTTGTCCGATTCTCACTTTGCCTTGAATCTTCACGTCATCCATTATTTCTCCGTCACGCGTCGCGTCTCCATCACTAAACTCATCGAGCACCAACTGGTTGGCTTCAAGTAAATCTTCGGGCTTTCCCGTGTCTTTCCACCATCCGGAAATAATTTCATGTCCTACATTGAGACCCATATTAATCAATTCACTGTGGATGTCGGAAATTTCGTATTCGCCGCGGGGAGACGGCGTGATGCGGGAAAATGCGTCAAAAAAATGATGGTCGTAAATATAAATACCAGTCACCGCAAAATCGCTCGGCGGATGTTCCGGTTTTTCAAAAACGCGCACGATGCGACCGTCCACGATTTCAGGCACACCAAAACGATTCGGGTCCGGCACTTTGGCGAGTGCCAAAAGACAATGCAATTTTTCATCTTCAAATTTTTTAATGAATCGCGCGATATCACCCAGTACGATGTTGTCGCCGAGATAAAAGATGAAGGGGTCGTTACCCAAAAAATCATGCGCTAAGTTCACCGCGTGCGCAATGCCCAGCGGCCCGCCGGTTTGTTCAATGTAGGTGATATGCGCATTCCACCGCTCGCCGTCGCCGATCGCTTTTGACAATTCGGTGTCGCCCGGATTCACGATGATGCCGATATCCTCGATACCCGCTTTGCGCAATTTTTCGATAGGATAAAAGAGCATCGGCTTGCCGGCGATGGGAATCAAATGTTTGTTGATAGTGTGCGTGATGGGCCGCAAACGCGTCGCGCGCCCTCCGGCGGTAATGAGTGCTTTCATTTTTAGCTTGCTAGCTTCCTAGCTTATTAGCTTACTAGGAGTCAGAACGACCATATCTTTACACAAATAGCAATACTTGTACACCAATATTATACACACCTTTACGAAAATAAAAAAGCCGTCCCTCGCGTGAAGGACGGCAGACGATTACTTGTTAGACGGTGTGCAACTTCTTCAGTAGCGGGAGTGCCATCGTGTAGAGATGGCGACCGATCACGCCATAGTAATGCGGTTTGCCATCGCGGTAGAAAATCGGCGAGACCTGTTCAAATGAAGGCTGGGGTTCGCCGTCAACAATCCACGAGGGCAAAAAGTCGCGCACAACACCAATCCACGCATCGCGGCAATCCTTGAGTTTGGTCAAATTGCCACGGAAACTCACCGTGCCGAGCTTTTTGATTTCTTCAACAAACGTTCCATCGTGATGCGTCACTCCGATAGACAACATTCGCGGACGATCACCATCATTATCCACGACAGCACACAGAAGCCCATCAAACTCTCCGATCCAACGAAATGCGTCACCCGCAAAACGATATGTCTCATGAACACCATTGTTTACGAGTGCAACCACCACATCAGTACCCAACGGTTTGCCCCCTTCATAACCAACGTTTTTGTAGTCGTAAATGCAATACACATGCCCATCGTTGTCTTCAAAAAATCCCCGCACTGTTTCGGCACGCACGGTTCCCATAACCACTTCAGATCCTGGCGTAGACGGATGCACACCAACGATCTCGAACTGATCATGCAGACCAGAGTCATCTTTCATACGCCGCGCATACACCAAAGAACCGTTCGCGAGCACCGTGATACCGTGCACAGCCTTGAGATCGAACGGTTGCGTTTCACCCTTGTACACAACTGTTTTCCAATCAAGATCCAATTCCTCAACAGAGCACTGCCCCAGTTCGTCAATGTGACGCGTTTCGTTAAAGGCGATGATCGGTTCGCTGGTCACTCCACCGAATCCAAGAATGGTGGGATACCACGCATGCACCGGACTACTATCATGCAATCTCTCGTAACGGTGCTGTTTATCACCGCACACAAACGTGTAATGATTGTCAACAATCGTCACCATGACCGGTTCGCCAAGCGGATTGACCGAAAGAGCACAGATCGTCGACAGAGTATGTTTCTGTGCACGGAATTCATCCGGCAATTTGCGCACCTCGCGACACAAATCCGGCAGGATCGGCCCGGCCGGATATCGCATGAAGCGGTGAACCTGTGCCGCCGTGATCGGATGCTTGCGCGCCGCCATCCTTTGCATGAGCTGTGCAATAAGCTCAACCTCCGCGCGTTCGGTTCCAACCTCTTTCACATCAGCCATCTCGTTTCTCCTTTGCTCTCGCGCACCACGAAACTTCGGACAAGCATTACGCCGCACCGAAGTCGTTAATGATGGTAAAGAGCGCCATGAGGTCATACCGAGAAAATCTCGGCACCACGAACATCTCACCACATTTCCCCCACCCCCGTCAACCCCCCTCTCAGTGAGCCCCACTCAGTGAACCCCACTGAGTGGGGTGGGTTTAATCAAACGACTGCTCCACAGTTTCAAAAATCTGTAATACTCTACTCGTGTTCGAAATAATTTTTTCACCATTTCTTTGTCCACCACACCAAGCGGTTGTGGCGCCCCTCGGTATACTTGATGACTTGACCAAGGATACTTATCTAAAAATCGCATGGCAATCTGCCAGTTAACAACCTTCCCTTCCCGCCAAGGAACGGCGGTCGTGTCAAGTGCGTTCAGATGAATGTAACGCGGCATATGCAAAAAATGTGCATCGTGCTTAATAAGGACTGCTTGAAATTCGCTTTCAAACAACCTTCCTTTTCGTTCATATTTTTTATTAAAATAATGTGCATATCCCATAGAAAGGCGATGTAAAAATTTCGTGATACCATGCTCTTCTAATTGCTGAACAAATAAATGAAAATGATTGCGTAATAAACAAAAACTGACTATCTTTACAAGCGGGTCACGATGAATGCCCTGTTCTCGTAAAAGACCGTCGGTTTCCACGCCATCGAATATTTCCGCACACGACTTACCACCGTTACTCATAAAATGCACATCATTAAAAAGGTACATTGAAATATAAAACCGCCAAAAATCTGAATCATTCTTAAAAATAACTCTTTTATCAACCCCTCGATTAAAAATATGATAATAATGTCCATTTGCAAAAGAAACGTCTCTCATAGATAGATTCTTTAAAAAAATAATATTAGTCATCCTATTACTATTATTAAACAACGTCGGTAACTAATCAAGAAAAAATGGGTGCAAAAGTGTCAACGAGCATCGACATGGATATAAAAAATAAGGCGCAGAAGCATGTCAGTAACCATTGACAAATTATCCACAGCCACGCCTCTCAGTGGGGTTCACTGAGTGGCGTAAGTTGAAGAAAGTAAATAAAAAAGCCGGCACGTTTGTAATGCCGGCGAAGAGAGGTTGTGAACTAGAGCAGGCCGCGGAGGCGGGCTTGGTTCATGCAGAAGTTTTCGAAACTGCCGCGGACGTGGTAGGTGCGGCCGCTGTGTTCGAATTTTTGATCGCGCAGAATTTTTTCAAACTCCGCGATGTTGAAAAAATGCAGATTGCCGATTGCTTCGGCATACTCGTGATGCGATTCACCGACCGCCGTCACCCGCGCCATAAACATCGGAATCACGCTTGCCATCAAACCATTATCAGGCTCATGCAAACCGAGCGGAACAATGTCACCAACCGTAAGTCCGGCTTCTTCGCCGAGTTCACGACGCAGTGCATCAAGCACACCGCGCCCCGCATCAACTCCGCCGCGCGGAAACTCGAGCACCCACTCGCGTGTTGCATGACGAAACGCGGCCTGAAGCACAATCTTCCCATCGGGCATCACCGGCATACCACACGTCGCAAGCGTTTGCCCGAAGAGCGCACGCCAAAACCACGTGATGTATTCGCCGCGCCCGGGCTCCGTCTTTCCTTTTGCAGGTGGGAACAACACCGGAAACCGCACCATGAGTGCGTACTGATCTTCGTACTCGATCCCAATACCCGTGAACTCGAGTATTTCCTGATCAGACCGCGTTCGCACTCCGGTTTTGGCATCAAGCCTCGCAAGTCGCTCCTGCATAGCAAGCACACATTCACGCGCGAGCCCCGCATCAGTGACTATCTCAATTTCACCTTGACGCCAATCACCGAGAGGTCCCACTTTTGCACCATGCTCCGTCATAAAAGCCTGATACTCCGCGACCATCACATCATCTTCCGGAATCCATTCCAATGTTCTTTCCATCGTTTGTTCCTCCGTTGACTGCGTTTTCTAGATCACCACAAAATCAACATCATCGCCCCCGCGCGGTTCTCCGGTTGCAAAAACCAAAAGATCTGCAAATGTTTCACCGCAATTTTTCACCGCATGGGCAATACCCGACGGCACCACGATCCCTTGCCCTTTGTCAGATGCCACGAGCGTGTGCTCTGCACGATCCCCTGTTTCGGGATGCGCAAAGTGAACACTGATTACGCCGCGCACACATGCAAAAAGTTCTCTCTTTTCTCGATGCCAATGATTTCCCGCCACAACTCCGGGTCCCATGGTGTTCACATAACAACACGTGACCGGCGCACCAAGAAGTTCCGAAACAGCCGCAAAATCAAACACGGTCAAATACCTCCCGGGTTTCCCTTTGCGTACATCAAGTTCCACGAGATGAATATCCATGTCTGCTCCTTTTTTATGTAGTGTGACCACACTTCAACACGCGCCACCTATTTTTGCAACCATATCGCTGTGGATAAAAAAGCTGACAGCATCCGCTGTCAGCAAAACGATTTAGGCCGTCTTTTGCGCGGCGCGTACCTGCGCATGATACGCCGCAAAAAGCTGAAGCGCGGCAAGCGTCATGGCGCAATTTATTTCGCCGGCGGCAATGCGACGATTCAAATCCTCGGTGCTCACCCACTCCACTTTCAAAATCTTTTCATTGACATCCGGCGGCGCGGTTCCCGCAAACTCGTGATTCACGAGCGCGAAGTACACCGGAATGCGATGCGGATGAAACGTTGTGTTCGGCGTGATCTCGCCGATCTTTTTCACGAGCTCGATCGGACTTCCCAACTCTTCCTCGCCTTCGCGATGCGCGGTCTGCGCGCCCGCTTCACCCTTCTTCGGAAAACCGCGCGGGGTCTCGAGCGATGAAACACCAAGGTCGGCAAGATTCAATTCCGGATAGCGATACTGCTCCGGCGACTTCACGGTCGGCCGATCCACTTTCACGAGACCGAACTCGCCTTTCTTGTTCACGGGCACCGTCACCGCACCAAGCGGCTCAACATGAATGAACTGATCCCACATCGGCGTGCCATCATCTTTGCACATCGCAACATGAAGCACCTGTCCCAATTTGGGATTCTGAAATACGACATCTCCTGTTCCCTGCTGCCATCCTTGCTTACCTACCATCAAATCAGCCACTTCCGAAAACGGACGAACTTTCATGCGATCCTCCTTGTGGTTGTCACGAGACCGTCTCGTTTGTGTCCGTATTTCAACATACATCACCTTTTTTGATAATAATATCCTTGTGGATAACTTTTATTTTTTGAAAACCATAAAAACTATTAGTTTTTTCTTTACTTCTTCCCAGTGGACAATTCGCGCGAATTGTCCACTGGGAAAAAGGATTTTGCCAACGCAGATTATTGACTTTCAAAACAAAAAGCCCGACCCTAATAAGGTCGGGCGCGAAGCTATTTTTCAAGATCACGAAGGCGTTTCGCGAGCGCATCGCCCAACTCCTGCGTGGCGGCAAGAATAATGGGTGTCTGCGCATTAAATTCGTACGGATGGCCGCGGAGTTCATGGCCATGAAAATCGAGCGCCACGCCACCGGCTTCTTTCACGAGCAAATATCCGGCACCGAGTTCGTGATTTTTTTGACTTCCGCACACATACGCGGCGGCGGTTCCCGATGCAACGAGCGCCATCTCATACGCCGCAGAACCCGGGTTACGCAACCACCCTCGTTCTCCGCGAAAGAGTGCGGCCAAACGTTCACGATTATCGGGATAATAATTCTCGCCGATAATAATCGTGTTTTTCAAATCAATAATCGCGACATTCGCGGTGCGCACCGGTTTATTGTTCAAGGTGCATCCGCGTGAACGCTCCGCAACCCATTGATCACCGGAACGCAGATCAAGAACGCCGGCCGCGATGATGTCCCAAAATCCCAATGCCTGCCCTCCCGGTGGTTCTTGTGTGACCGTCACCGCGGCGGTAAACGGCAAACCAAGGGCACCTCGACGCGTTTTGAAATTGAGCGAACCGTCGAGCGGATCAACAAACACGCGATAACGAGCACGTTCGTCATCTGCGCGTTTGCGGTGCACGGGATCACAACCTTCAATGGTGAGCTCGGGCGTTTCGTGCCACTCAAGAATCAAAGGACGCAGAAAGTCGCCAATAATTTTATCGGCGTGGATTTCCGTGTCGGTAACGAGATCGCCAAATCCGGATCCTTGGTGCGCCACCTCTTCGGCACCCACAACTTCCCACGGCTTCTCCTGCCACAACCGCGTAAACAACCTTTCAATACGATACCTGAAATCACTCATCGGCAAACCTCCTTTTTTTATGTTGATGTCACCGTATCAAATAATGAACAACGTGTCAAGCGCACGGTTTTTATAAATCTACGAATTACGAATAGACCGACGTCCACCCCCTCTTAGTAAACGGTTCTCCCCTTCCAGTGGATGGGGAGAATCTCAATTCGTGGGTTCGTAGGAGTTCGTAGGTTCGTAACGAAGTGAACAACAAACAAAAAATCCGACCGTGCGATTGGTCGGAAGAACACGTCATGTTACGCCCTGAAAGGCAATGTCATGCACGTTCTTTAATGTTACGCCGGCACGCTCGCAACGTCAGCAAGTTTTCCTTGCCACGGAATTACGTAGTCGGTACGCGGATCATGTTGCAAAACAGATTTCCCGTCCGGCAATGTCACGCCGCGGAAAATCGTCACTGACGCATTAGCCACCACGTCATCACGTTCGTATCGCGCCACAAACTCTTCTTCAGTCCAATCGTAGTGACGCTTGAACCACATGTTGATCCACTGACCATGCGTGAAGACCACGACCACCTGCCCGCCGTAACAACGATGTAGGTACGAACGAAAATCAATGGCGCGTCGCTCGATATCCGGACCACTTTCTCCGCCCAATGGACGATAGTGATACAGCCCCTCGAATTCGCGGCGCTTGAGTTCCCACGGTATCTGGGAGTGCATTTCTTCTTCGGACATGACATGCCACACACCACGATTCGCTTCGGCAAGTCGCGGATCGGTTTTAACCATTTGATTCGGGTAACAAATCTGTGCGGTCTCGGCGGTGCGGGTATAGTGCGATCGAAGAATGCGCGCAGGCTGCGGAAAATGTTCACGAAGCCACGCACCGGTGATTTCCGACTGCGCACGCCCGTGCGGCGTCAGGCGATAAAAATTCGTGCCAAGCGCCGTTCGCGCCCGCTCTTCCCGCGTCATTAAATTACCTTGCGACTGCGCATGGCGCACGAGTGCAATCACTTCCGGATACGGACGTCCCTTCATGTATTCCTCCTTATCTTGTTGGGGTCTTTTTACCCTACATCAAAAGGAGACACCTGTCAACTAGAGTTCATCAATGTCGCGCAAAAAACTGGTATGTGTGCGCGGTTTTTCATTCCCTTCGTCATCAACCTCAATCGTCGTCACATCATCATGCCGACGTTCCTCAATTTCAACCTCTTCGTACAAATGAGAATTCAATTCTTCTATAAACGGCGACGGTTGATGGATTGCCAGCGTGTCATAACCACTTGTTGCAGGATAGGTCAAAAAAAGTTGGCGCGCCGCACGCGTGGACGCAACATAAAACAAGCGCCGCTCTTCTTCAAGTCCCCCCTCTTCGAGAAGCGCGCGCCGATTGGGAAAATCTTCTGACGTTAAATTCATAACAAACACCGTGTCCCACTCAAGACCTTTTGCTTGATGGATTGTGGAAAGCACGATGCGTTCCTCGTCTCGCGAAGCGCCTTCCGCGCGCGCCCCGCCATACTCATCAAACAACATCACCTCGCCCAAAAAAGTAGTCACGTCGGTGTATTGCTCAGCAAACACGGCGAGTTGTTTCACATCATCAAGCCGTTCCTGCCAATTCGGATATTCGGATTCAAGATAATCTTGATAATTTTTTGTTTCCAAAACCGCACGCACCAAATCTGACGGCCGTTCACTTCCTATAATTTCACGCAACATCTCACGCAGTTCATTCCAACCCACGCGCGCTTTTGGCGGTAGAACATCGGCAAGATCAAGCGCCGCCGCTTCAGCCACGGTCGCTTGTTTTGCGACCGACGCGATGATGCGCCCCGCAATCACCATGCCGATACCGACTTGCAAACCGAGCACCCGCATCCATCCCACTTCGTCGGCCGGATTGTTCACGACGCGCAAAAAAGCGAGCGCGTCTTTGATGTGTGATCGCTCAAAAAATTTCATACCGCCGCGATATTCGTACGGGATGTCGCGTTTCGTGAGTTCAAATTCAAGCGCTTGCGAATGATGAGCGGCGCGAAAAAGCACGGCGATGTCTTTGAGTTTCACACCCTCATCGCGTAATTGCAAAACCATCTGGGCAATAAATCCGGCTTCTTGCATCTGGGACGCCGCGGGCACGAGTTGCGGTTTTGTAAATGAAGGTCGCACCGGACGCAAAATTTTTGAAAAACGCGCTTCATTTTTTTCAATGCTGTCATTTGCCAAATTCAAAATCTCGGGCGTTGAACGATAGTTGGTTTCGAGCTTGAACATCTGGGCACCAGCAAACAAATTCGGAAAATCAAGAATGTTGCGAACCGACGCGCCGCGAAACGAATAAATACTCTGTGCATCATCCCCCACCACGAGCAAATTGCCGTGACGTGACGCGAGCGCTTTCACAATGCGCGCTTGCACCGGATTCGTATCCTGATACTCGTCAACCAAAATATAATGAAATTGTTCTTGGAGTCGCGCGGCAACCGCCTGATCATTTTCAAGCAAATTCAAAAGTACGATGAGCAGATCATCGAAGTCCATTGCGTTAGCGGCACGCTTGTGTTCCGTGTATCCTTCAAACACTTTCTTCACGTCTTGGGCAATCGGCGCAAGATGCGAAAATTTGGTGGCCATCGCTTCATCAAACGGCACGCAGGTATTTCGATGATAACTGAAAACGCCTTTCAAAACAGCCGGTGAGGGAAAGCGGCGCGCCTTCACATCAATCTCCAAATCTTTGAGCGTTGCTTTAATGAGATCACGGCTGTCATCTTCATCAAGAATGGAAAAGTTGGCGCGATAACCGGCGCGGGTGGCGTATGATCGAAGAATACGATGTGCAATCGCATGAAAGGTGCCACCCCACAAACCTTTTGGTGGCGCACCGAGCAAAAGTTCAACGCGGCTTAGCATCTCACGCGCGGATTTATTGGTAAACGTGAGCAAAAGAATATGATGCGGATCAACACCATGTTCAAGAAGATACGCCACGCGATACACAATGGTGCGCGTTTTGCCAGAACCGGCGCCCGCAAGCACAAGACACGGCCCATCGCCTTTCGTCACCACAGCGAATTGCTCTTCATTTAACTCGGCGGCGTAGTCACGTTTTGTTTTTGGTGATCCTGAAGTTTGAGTAATGATGAATTTTGACATAGTGAATGTATGATAGCATAGCGGTGAGCTATAAGCCATAAGCCTTAAGCCATAGGTCTCAATCATCAGATCTGTTCTAACCTATAACTTATAGCTTACGGCTTATGGCTATAAAAAAATCCGACCAGCGTATGGTCGGGAGAGGACAACGTCTGAATCGCTCTCTACGGAGCATAGTACGCATCGTCCTTTGGACACTCGTACCTTCGTTTCCGAAAAACAGGTGAGGTGTCGTCCTGCGGACAGTCGTTGATTCGTTCTGGAAAACACTGCTCGTCCGTCCTCTCTGCCATAACATACCCTACAAAATTTCTGCGGTCAAGACCTTGACATCAAACCTCGTGTATGATAGATTCAAATAAGCTCTTTTGGAAACCAACTCTTCCACAAAGGAGGAATCATGCGTGCATGGCTTTTGGTCGCAACGTTTTTCTGTCTTGGTGTCGATCAATGTGATCCCGAAGCAATGAGTGGTAGTAGCTCTGGTCGCCGCCAACTTGCGGAACGCGCACAAAAAAGTACGCGCGACATTCAATCGCTTCAAGAACGCGTTGACGAACTCGAGCGACAGGTTGCCGCGCTCAAAGAAGCCCCGGCAACAAGTCTTTCACCATCGAGTAGTGCCTCCGCGTCTCTTGAAGAACGTGTTGCAAAAATCGAACGGAGTTTGCAATCGTTGGATAAATATATGAAGGAGACGCATTGATGAAAAAGAAAAAGAAAACCGCCCACGAGGCGCGGCGGTCACATTTTTCGCTTCAGGCACGGCTAGATGCTCTCGCGCGTATGCGTGCCGGAGAAACGGTGAGCATTCATCTGACAAGTAGCGACACCGTTCGCGCACGCGCGCTTGCGGAGGGCGAAGATCCGGCACACTGGCTTGTCCTTGCTATTTTGAAGAAACGACTGGCCGCCGATTGGTGCGAGGCAAAAGGTTCCGGCACCGGCACCCGCTATCGTGTGGGCGGTCGCTGGGTTTCACGCAAAGATATTTTGGGCGTGGTGCTCTACTTGAACGGCAAAGACGCTTACGAAGAAATGCGCGGAAATGCGCATCTCGAGAGTCTCGGGATTCGTCCACCGACGCCGCATGCTACGAGCTCAACCACATCAACTACATAAAGGAGGGATATAAAAATGGACAAATGGACAGCTCTGATGATTATTGGGATCTTTACGATGTTAGGCGCCGTTCGTGTAGCCACGGTGCTTTCCGAAAAACCAGCATCTGCACTCGAACACCGCGTCGAAAAAATCGAACGTGATCTCACCGATCTCAAAAAGCAGTGCTTACCGAAATAACACTATGGTCATCTTGCGCCGAACTACATCGGCGCATTTTATTTTTTCAAAAAACGTAGCTCAAACCTTTAGGTTTGAGACGAACAGCATCAAGTCTAAAGACTTGAGCTACGCAAACACACGTAGCTCAAACCTTTAGGTTTGAGACGAACAGCATCAAGTCTAAAGACTTGAGCTACGCAAACACACGTAGCTCAAACCTTTAGGTTTGAATCAGATCTTTCAATCCTAATTCAAACGATCCGGAATAGGGGTACTCAAACCAGTCGTGTACAAGATTAGCGCGTACCGGATTATCTAAAATATAACGTATAACAACTTCCGTATCTTCCTCTTTCCTTAAAACATGATCAAAATAACTTGTCCCCCACAATCGGTTTATAAAAATTTGTTTATATCGAAACCCACTCTTTTGTTTAAAAAGCTTAACAAATTTTTGCATATCAACGGATTCATCTTTCCCTTCAATCAGAAGATGTAGATGGTCTGGCATAAAACAAAATACCCATATTCGAAAACGTTGTTCGATGGCTACTTGTTTTAGTGTATCAGACACCACATGAACCACATCAACATTTTCAAAAACAGGAAGTCTCGCATGCGTTGCTAATGTCAAAGAATAGCGCTGATAGCCGATATATGACTCTGCCGCGAGACGTGGTCTCTTTGGAAAAGATCGGGTTTGATCGAGACCCATAGAGTGTGGTTATGATTGAACGCACGAATCAGGTCTAAAGACCTGAGCTACGGAGAATAATCGTAGCTCAAACCTTTAGGTTTGAAACAGACGGTATCAGGTCTAAAGACCCGAGCTACGTTGTTGTTTTATCGTCGAGCCTTGTGGCGTGTCCTCAATAATAAATCCACGCGCTTCTATATCGCGACGCAATTCGTCGGCGCGGGCGAAGTTTTTTTCTGTGCGAGCAACATCGCGTTCTTTCACCAGCGCTTGGACATCGGGTGGAATCTCAATCGCCACGCCGATGTATTTTTCGAGTCCCAACCCCAGCACGCGATCAAACTGCAGAAGCGCGGCGCCTTTGCGGCGCGGCGTTTCGTCTGACTTCACGAGATCCCACATGACGGCCAGCGCTTCCGGCGTATTCAAATCATTATTCACGGCGATCAAAAATCGCTCTTCATATTCTTTTGCATGACCACGCGGCGCAGGCCACGTGCGCACCGCGTCATACAAATTCGTGAGCGCATTTTGTGCGGCATCGAGCGCCTCCCCCGTAAAATTCAATTTTGAACGATAATGGGCACCGAGTGTAAAATAGCGATATGCCATCGGACTGATACCGCGCCGGACAATCTCATCAATCGTGATCAAGTTACCTTCCGACTTTCCCATGCGCCGATCGTTCACGAGCAAAAACTCTCCGTGCATCCAAATCTTCGCAAGCGGCGTTCCATACGCCGCCTCGCTCTGCGCCATTTCATTCGCGTGATGTACGGATACATGATCAATGCCGCCCGTGTGAATATCAAACGGTTGCCGCAAATATTTTCGGCTCATGGCCGAGCATTCGATATGCCATCCGGGAAACCCTTTTCCCCACGGACTGTCCCATTCCATTTCACGTTTCCCCTCTTTCGGCGAAAACTTCCATAACGCAAAATCCCAGGGCTTATGTTTTTCCGTATTGACCTCGACGCGCGCGCCGGCTTCTTTTTCTTCCAGCTTTTGCCCCGACAACTTTCCATACTCCGGAAACTTCACGGTGTCAAAATAAATCCCATCGCTCGTGCGGTAGGTAAATCCTTTTTTCTGCAATTTTTTCACGAGCGCAATCTGTTCTTTGATGTGATCTGTCGCGCGCGGCATTACGGATGGTTTTAGAACATTCAAACGCTCAAGATCACGCACAAATGCGTCGGTGTAAAACTTTGCAATCTCCCACGCGCTTTTTCCTTCGCGCCGTGATGCTACTTCCAATTTTTCCTCACCGTTATCGGCATCGTTCACGAGATGCCCCACATCGGTAACATTCATCACCATGTTCACATGATAGCGATTGAGTTCAAGAACGCGACGCAAAACATCGGCAAAAATAAAACTGCGCAGATTGCCGATATGCGCATAGTCATACACCGTGGGTCCGCAACTGTACATCCGCACGGTTTTGCCTTTCAACGGTTGGAAGTCTTCGATTTGACGAGTCAGGGTGTTGTATAATCGGAGCATAATAGTCTCATCGTCATTCTGAGTGAAACGAAGAATCTCGCACGCATGTGCGCGGGCAGGCTCGCATGCGCGAGAGATCCTTCACTATCGTTCAGGAAGACACGTGGCAGACATTCATTAGCTCGCATGCGCGAGAGATCCTTCACTATCGTTCAGGAAGACACGTGGCAGACATTCATTAGGACGACAACCCCTTCTTTTCTTCTTTCACAATCGTCATAACAAGAATCGGTGCCAAGATCCATGCGAACTTTGCAATGTCGGAAACAAAAATGGTGCGCGTGATGGGGGCAAGTCCGCTTTGCGCATCTGCCGGCAAAAATGAGAGAACCACGGAAAGCAGTAAGCCGACATGCAAAAACGAGAAGAGCATCACTTGCCACCAACTGCCGCGGCCGCTTCCATGTCCCAAGATTTTGACAAGACCCGAATGCGAAAGCAGAAAAAAAAGTACGAGAAAAATTCCCAAAAAAATCGTGATGCGAAATGCGAACGATTGACCGAGCGTTACCGTGGCGGTCAAATTTTTAAGAAACGGCGCATTCTGAATCACGGCAAGCGCCATATAAATCGAAACAAGTACCACAACGATCCGATCACGCCCCAACGTCAATCCATATAATAAGGATACCACCACAAAAAAGATCAGAATAAAAAGATCCCAGCTGGGGTTTGAAAAATTGAGCGTAACGAACGATTGTAAAAATGATGTCATAGTCCCCCTTTAAAACGAACTAAAAATAACTTGTGTAGGACTTACGCATTTGGCCGATCTCGCGCGCCAAAATCTGCGATACTCGCTCACCGTACCTCGAGTACGCCTCGCTCCGCTACCCGATTTTGACACGCATCTCATCCAAATGCGTAAGTCCTATTGTGCATAAAAGTAGTATACCATTTAATGCCACCCATTGACAAAATGACCAAAATATGATATAGTTTAATGTAATCCCGTCGAGTTTTTTGACGAGATTTACTGAATTTTAGCGTAAATTGGCCATTGACAACCCAACCTGCCGCCCTAAATAGGCGGCAACAGAGTCCCGACTTTGTCGGGAGAAAGAACAGGTGACGCCTTGGAAAAGGCAGCCCTCCCGATTGAATTGTATCATGCAGAAATCGTGAAGACCGTTTCCGAAAATCCGGTGGTCGTGGTGGCGGCGGAAACTGGCGCGGGTAAATCCACGCAGGTGCCACTCATGCTCCTCGATGCCGGATTTGGCAGAACGGGTCAGATCGGCATCACGCAACCGCGTCGCGTCGCGGCCATGACCGTTTCCGAGTGGGTGGCCGAACTTCATGGCACACGACTCGGCGAAGTCATCGGTTACCAAATCGGCGGCGAGCGTGAATTGTCACGCGACACGAAAGTGAAGTTCATGACCGAGGGCATTCTCCTGCGAGAACTGCACTCGGATCCGGAACTGCGTCGCTACGAGGTGGTGATCGTGGACGAAGCGCACGAGCGCGGGGTAAACCAGGATTTGATTCTGGCGCTCCTCAAGCGTTTGCGTGCGCGGCGTCCCGAGATGAAGATCATCATCATGTCAGCGACGATTGACGAAAAGCGCTTCTCCGATTTTTTTGGAGGCGCGCCGATCATCAAAGTGCCGGGCCGCGTGTTTCCGGTTGACATCAAGTACGCAACCGAAACGCCGGCGCAACGAGAATTGCCCGAGGTGATGGCACGCACCATCGCGGACATGATCCGCGCTGGTGAAAAGGGCGATATCCTCGGATTCTTGCCCGACGAGAGCACTATCAAGAAGTGCTGTGGGGAACTTGATGCGGAAACCCTCGAGAACGTTCGGATCCTGCCCCTTTACGGGAATCAGTCGCCGGATGAACAACGTGCGGTTTTCGTGCGTGACGAGAAACAGCGCATCATCATCGCCACAAACATTGCCGAGACCTCGGTCACGATTGACGGGATCACGGTGGTGGTGGACTCCTGCCTTATCAAGCAGGTGGTCTACGTTTCGGCGGCGATGAGTGCCCTGCGTGTGACGGATCACTCGGCGGCCGGTTGCAATCAACGCGCCGGACGCGCAGGACGAACCCAGCCCGGAACATGTCTGCGGCTTTCGACGAAGGAAGACTTCGACGATCGCCCCAAGTACACGGAGCCGGAAATCCGGCGCATGTCGCTCGATCAGATCCTGCTCAACCTCCGCGTTCTCGAGTACACGCTCGAGGAAGTGAAGTCGTTCGAGTTCATGGATCCGCCGGGTGACGCGCGATGGGACGAGGCCGATGGGCGTTTGAAGCTTCTCGGCGCACTCGACGCGAATGGCAAAGTGACCGACGACGGATTGAAGATGAATCGTCTGCCCGTGGCGCCCGTTTTCGGACGGATGCTCCTCGCGGCCGAAATCTACGGCTGTCTCGACGAGCTCGCCACGATCGTGGCCGGACTCATCGCGCGACCGGTCTTCTTTCTGCCGCGGGAAAAAGACAAGCAAATGGCGGCAAAGGCCGCTCACAGCCGCTTCATCGTTCCGAGCTCCGACGCGCTCACCATTCTCAAGGTGTACGCGGCGTGGCAAAAGGCCGGTGAAAATGGCAAGCGCAACGCATGGGCGCGGGATAATGCCTTGAACTCGAAGGCACTGCGCGAAATCGAACGGAACCGCGAGCAGATTCTCGACGTATTGCACGGCGAGGACATGCTCGTGCTCTCAAGCACCGATGAAACGCTGATTCGGCGAGCTGTGGCCGCAGGTCTCATTATGAACCTGTGCACCAAGGTCGGCCGTTTCAACTACAGCGGTCATGGACGTGACGATATCTTCATCTTTCCGGGTTCGGCGCTTTTCGGCAGTGGTCCGAAGGTGATGGTGGCGGCCGAGATCTACGAAAGCGAGAACGATCGCGGGACAAAAGTCTACGCGCGTGCATGCACGGCGATTGAGGCGGCATGGATCACGGAACTCGTGCCCGTTGATGCGTGTGAGCGTTTGCTCACCATTCGTCGTCGGGGAATCTATGGAGATGGGCCGCTCGAGCTCGTCGAAAAAATTGTGTGGCAGGGCACGGTGATCAAGGAAGAACCGGTAAAAACGCTCACCATGGATCATCTCGCCATACTCGCGGTGCAATTCGTCAATGAGACGGTGCGGGGCGCAACCCCGTATCATCCCAAAACCGAAATGAATCGCGCGTTGTGGCAAGTGATCGCGGATGCGCGCGGAATTACGATCTCTCGCTCTTCACCGGAAACGATTGAAGAGATCGTGGTGAAGTGGCCGATCGTGGCCGAAATCGGCAAGTACTTTGTGTGTTGTATCAAAGACGCACAGACACTGGCCGAAGTGCTTGCGCGTGACATCACGCTGAAACTCGCCGATTGGTTGACGCCGGAGGAACTTGGCGTGCACGAGGAAAAGGAAAAGCGCGTGGAGGCACAACGTGCGGAGATGCGAGGACGGCAAACAGAGTGGGAACGGGAACGCGAAGAGCGGTACGCCAAACTCCATGCCGAGCGAATCGAACGAGGACGTGCGACCCTCGAGCTTGCGACGGAACTGGAACGGCGCGCCGGACTGCTTTCGGGAAGCGACGCCGCCGTGCTGGCATCGAAGGTACGCTGGGCGCGCGCCGAACTTCCGGAGTACGCGCACACGAAGCTCACGAATCTGCAAACACAGATCGAGCGGTTGGAACGGCAACAGGCGCATCGCGTTGATGAAACGAACATGATCTGGGATGCGGTGCTCGCCGCACTTCCCGTCTGTCCGCTCTGTGGACACACGTGGGAAGAAGGTCGGCGCACATTGCGGTGCGCGGCGTCTCACGACACGAATCGCGTGATGGGGATCGGAGGCGACAGAACGCTCTCCATTTTCAAGACCAGTAACAATGATCCGGTTGCGCGAATGGAGATGACGGATCGCGGCGAGATCATGGTAACGTTTGGATCTGCGCGGGGAGAATCATGGCCCGGCAAAAAGTTCAAGACGGTTGTCCATGAAGTTACCGCGGCAATTCTGCCTGTGGAACTTTTGCCTCATCGTCGTCAGATCATCGAGGATTTGACGGCACTGCGTCAGGCACGCGAGGAACTGCAAGCCGCGATGGATCGCGTGAAGGAGGCGGAGAAGAAAGTGGGCGCGGGCGCGATGCGCAAAATCACGTTCGAGTTGAAAAACGGTGTGGCGGTGGCGGAGGAACGTGGTCAAAAGTATCGTGCGGCGTATCAAGAAATGTATCCGGCGGCGGGCGAAACATGGTTCTGCCGCATGGGACGAAATCTTGCGGGCACGATCGAAGTGCATCCGGAGTTTAAGGCCGGATCGATCGCAAGCGAAGCCGATGTTGAGGAACTTCGCAAGCTGATCGCGGAAACCTACCCAGGTCTCCCCCAGCAACTCCTCTTCATTCAGTAAGTCAGTCTTTGCTCCGGTGTGGTTACTAACCATACCGGAGCTTTTTTTTAATATTTTTCTATAACCAATGTGATGTATTTTTGATTTTTTTGTTACGATCTCGTGTGGACAATTAACCAATAGGAACCGAACAGCGAATTTGTACGAATGTACGAACCTACGAATTGGCAGACCACCCCCTCTTGGTAAACCGTTCTCCCCCTCCAAAGAGGTGGAAAAATCGTTCGTCATTCGTGTATTCGTAAATTCGTACCGATTCGTAATTCGGTTCCCATTGGTACATCAAAGAGAGGATATAAAAAAACCACCAAGGTAAAAAGTAAAGGAACCAAGAATAAAGAAACAAAAAAAGCCGATGCACTCCGGCATCGGCAAACGATTAGGACGGCTTGTCTGGTTTATTTTTTGGTTTCGTGGCAAACGGATCAGACTGACCATCGAGGAACGCGCGCAACTCCTCGGGGAGTGCGGTGCCGGACACCATCTCACCACGCTTGAGTGCATCAAAAAATTTTTGAACCTCGTACATTTTCATGATGTTCTCGTGTCTCACCCGATGAAGAACTTCTTTCTCCGTCAACATGACGAGATTGAAAAACAAGATGTGCCGATCGCGAGCGCGACCATGACGCCGGAATATGCGTTCAATTACGGTGAATCTCTGGTGAGGTGACAACTCGACATCACGCATCACACGCCCAAGTATGAATACCGACTGCACGAGACGCTGACTGAAACGCGGAGGCACGATGGGACCAACGTCCAAATATGCCGGCGGGATCCGCACATAGGGTATGATCGGCTGACGAAGCAAAAGCGCCAATGCAACTACGTGCGCTTCTTGACCGGAAAGACCATCAAGAAACGTAAGAATCTTTCGCGCCGTTTTGCGCGGTGTCTCATTCTTTTTGAGGAGCATGGCCGACAACTGATTGACCATGAGAACGATCTGCACCGCAATCTCATTGTAGCGTTCGTCCGTGATATCAACGCCGAGCGGCGGGACAATTTTTTGCCGGCCATGTGAACAGGTCACCCCGTGAGTAATGAGATACTCCACATGCTCTTCACGCTTTCGCGGCGCATTTTTCTGCGTTGGCTTGCCGAGACGATCCACCTCAAAATCAACCAGCCCCAAAAGAGCGCTCGCACGCCCGGACCATGTATCGTATGCTTCATCTACCAACGCCGCATCCATCAAATCACGCCATGTCACTTTTTGCATCTTCTACCTCCTTCTTTTTGATATTCAAGGTACGACTGTTAATGCTACCAAAAGCACCACGTGCTGTCAAGCGCCCTAACCGGATTTCCCTCTCAGTGGAATTCACTGAGAGGAATACGGGGCATTTCCCTCTCAGTGGAATTCACTGAGAGGAATACGGGGCATCAAATGAAGCCTTGACTTTTTATGAAGCGGCGTGGTACGATCTTGCTACACGAACTTTTTTCAAACAGGAGGAAATCATGCGTACACTGCTTGGGCTTTTGGCGATCGGCGCTTGCGGACGAGTTCCGGAAAAAATGCCGCGCGTTCGAACCGCACTACCTGCACTCGTTTCTCCGATTGCCGTCCACGATGTGGAGGGCATCGTGAAAGAACTTGATACCTATCAAGAAAAAGAAATGAGACAACCCGATCGCGGCGTGCTCGCCACGATGGTTGAGGGTGGCATTGCAACAAGACTTATGGTCATAAACCGCGCACTGCCGCATCTCGGGTCGAATGCCCGCGTGAAAAAAATCACGGTTGATGCATGGATTGACGGTCAGTTCCAATGCACGACACAAGAAATTGCACTTGCGTGGTCATGGGACGGCACGCAGAATGCACGTCTCCGTGTTCCGGTTCGTGTTTTTCGACATAAAGGAAACACGTGGCCGCACCTTGTTGTCACGATAGGACGAACAGGCGCACCACTACCCGAAACTCGCATCGATCGCACAGCACTCACAGCGAACCACGTCTACGAAACAGCGTGGCTCGATCTGCGACCTTCCGATTTCGACAAAAACGGAAACGTCTCGTTTCGTTTCGCGCAAAAAGAACCGATTCCGGAAAAAAATGTGTGGACGCAATCGCTGATTCCCATCGATACGTCTGCGTATGGAAAAAACAGTGACGCGATGACTGTGCGTCTGCACTTTCTGTCGCGACTACCGAGCACTCCCGTCGCCATGGCGGTGGATCCCGCCCAGCAATTCAAAATCACGGATCGAATTGCGCAAAATGTTTTTTACGAACAAGAACCGACAGACGAAAAATTCGTGCCGGACCCCGTGGCGTGCGCCGATGTGCCGTTCAGTCGCGAAGGCTATGGCGTAACCTACACGTTTCAAAACGGCAACGAAAAAGTGATCCAGCCGTTTGTACTTGCGTTCTCACAATGGGATAACCCGCTTGACATAAACGCTCTCGTCCACGTCCTCACATCGCAATCGGATACTTCGATCCTCGCCCCACACACGCTCTAATATCAACGCCCCGTCGTTCCCACGACGGGATTTTTTTACCCCAAAGATACAATTCGCGCAAATTGTTAAATGTTGATTGTGGAAAAAATAATTCATACAAAAAAAATCTCCGTGATGATACCACGGAGAACGACGATCAGTTTACGCGGCCACTGCGGGGCTTCGACGTTTTTTCTTGTTTCTCTTTATGTTGATCCAAAGCGCTGTCCAAGAATGCACGCACGTCTTCAGGGAGGGATTGCCAGAGTGGGTGCCCGCGCATGCTTCGTATGAACGCGAGAGTGCGCTCATCGGTGATCAAAAGAGTGTCCACCACTTTGCTACGCGATGCCGGACGCGTTTTTCCCTGCTCACAAAAAACCGTAAGCAGATGATCCACTTCATGCGGATCGTTGTGCGAAGCAAGAATCCGACGAATCGCACGCGCCTTCTTTGCCAGCGTCTCACGCGAGTCAAGAACACGACGAATGAGGGAGGCCGAATGAAGAACGTGCGCGCGAAACGCAGGCCGCGTTTCATCGGGATGTTCATCCTCAAACAAGTCGGGTGGAATCCGTACATACGGTACGAGTTTTGATTGCAGAATGAGCGCGAATGCAACTGCCCGCTCTTCTTCGCTACTCAAATCGTTTTCAAGATAGTCGAGGATTCTGCCGGCCGTGTACGAAACAGTCTCGTTTTTTTCCAAAAGATCCGTCACGAGTATCTCGGTATCACGATAAACACGCACTTTGATTTCTTCGTAACGTGTTTCAGTCATCGCAAGACCGGGTGGCGTGTGGGTGGAGGCCATCGTGCCCGCCGTGGCGCGTGAAAACTTTTCAATGATCTCGCGCACACAGCGCTCTCGTTCGACATCACTCGCGTTCCCGTTCACGATACGCAAAAGCGCACTCGCCCGCTGGGGCGCACTGGCATACTTGCCACGCATCGCCCGTCCAATTCGTTCTTTGACTTCATCGTCCATCTTTTTTCTCCTTCGCGGGAACCCCCGCGTGATATATTAATCTTTTCTGATACTACTCTCATGATACGGTAATTCCACAATGGGAACCGAACAACGAATCCTCCCGAACCTAACGAACAACGAATAGTACGGAGGCTCAACCTCCGGCTGGTTACTACCTCGCTAGGAGCGAGCGAAATCACAAAGCGTAGCTTTGGGATTTCCGAGCGACTTGTCCCTCGAAGTCGGAGCGCAGAGGGGCGACGCGAGGCAACGAGCGCTTGTTTTCACCTCCGCGCGAAGTTACCGGAGGTTCGGCCTCCGTATATACCGACGACGGACATTCGCTGTTCGCAAGGTTCGTTCAGGTTCGCTGTTCGGTTCCAATCAATTATCATCAAACTCTTCAAGAGCTTGTTTTTGTTTTTTGGAAAGTTTTGTAGGCACTTCGATCGTCACTTCGACGAGATGATCGCCACGCGTTGCGCGTCGCGCATGAGGCACGCCTTTGCCGCGCAAACGAAACAAACTGCCGGGTTGGGTTCCTGCGGGGATCTTCAGTTCAACCGCGCCGTCAACCGTTTCCACTTTAACCATGCCGCCGAGCGCCGCGATTTTGAAACTGATCGCCACGCGCGACGCAATATCATCACCATGACGTTCGAAACGACTGTCCGGCATGACGCGCATCCGAATATACAAATCACCCGCGCTCCCATGCGGCGCCATCTCACCGTATCCCGCAACCGTGAGTACGCCCCCATCATCAACACCTGCCGGAATTCTGATCGTCAATTTTTTAAGTTCCCGCGCCACGCCGGCACCACTGCATTTTTTGCATTTTTTTTCCGGCTCCTCGCCACGACCACCGCATGCATCGCAACTCGCGCGCGTCACAAATTGTCCAAACATCGTGCGTTGCGTAACTTGCACTTCGCCCGCACCACCGCACGTTGCGCATTTTTTCATTTTTGATTCCGGTTCGGCCCCGCGTCCGCCACAGTGTTCGCACGCGACGTAACTGTAAAGCTCAATATTTTTTTCCGCACCAAACACGGCTTCTTTAAAAGTCACTTGTACATCTTTTTCAATATCACGCCCCCGCGCTTCACGTCGTGTGCGACCGCGACCACGAGCGCCGCCAAACAAATCACCAAGTATGTCCGATAAATCGCCCATCTCGCTAAAATCAAAATTCGTTCCTTGGAAACCCCCAAAGCCGCCACCCGGCGCCCCGGCCTGATCAAACGTGGTGCCGAACTGATCGTACTGCTTGCGCTTACCCGCATCCGACAAAACCTGATACGCCTCAAGCGCCTCTTTGAATTTCGCGGCATCTCCCCCCGCTTTATCAGGATGATGCTGATGCGCGAGCTTGCGAAACGCAGATTTAATTTCATCCGCCGAAGCCCCCCGCTCGACACCAAGAGTTTTGTAATAGTCTTTGGACATATTTGAGCTTTTTAGCTTGTAACTTCGCGAGATAGACGAACGCTCGTTGCCTCGCGTCGCCCCTCTGCGCTCCGACTTCGAGGGACAAGTCGTTCGGAAGTCCCAAAGCTACGACGCTTTGTGACTTCGCTCGCTCCTAGCGAGGTAGCTTTTTAGGGTGACCAAGTACAGAGACCGCTTCCAAAACTCCGTCTTTTACGTCATTGCGAGCGAAGCGAAGCAATCCCGAGAAAAAACCACGAAGGTGTTTTCTCTATAATTCGCGGGATTGCTTCGTCGTCCCGATAACCTTGTATAAAACAAGGAAATCGGGACTCCTCGCAATGACTAAAAAGAGTATCGCAACGCTCTCAGTACATTCGCTTGACATCCTTTCCCCACTCCCGTATCATAGCGCCCACAGGAGGGAATACCCATGTCACATGCCACGGATGATGATCGCGACATTACCCCGCTCGATTTGCACGACACTGATTTTGACCTCATGCCAACGACGAAACCAACGATCTTCCCGCAAAACACGTTCGACCCGTTCGCCCCTCTCTTCGGCGATCCGACACACCCTGCGACCCCAATGTCCCAGGAATAACCACACTCATGGTCAAGGCTCAGCCTTGACCATTTTTATTTCCCGGGTTCTTGGTATTCGCCTTCGATTGGCCCCTCTTTTGCGGTTTGTTTCTCGTCTGATTTCTGATCTCCACCATCTGACTTCTGATTTTGATACATCGCGGCGCCTACTTTTTGGGCGACCGTTGTCAGTTCGTCGGCGGCTTTTTTTATTGCTTCTTGATCTTCGCCGTCTTTTACTTTTTTGAGCGCCTCCAATTTTTCTTCAACCGACTTCTTGTCGTCAGCCGCAACTTTGTCGCCGTATTCTTTCATCATTTTTTCAGTCGTGTACACCATAGCGTCCGCGTTGTTGCGCAGTTCGATGAGTTCTTTTTTCTTTTTATCTTCCTCGGCGTGAAGTTCCGCCTCACGCGACATGCGATCAATTTCTTCTTTTGACAAACCGGATGATGCGGTAATCGTGATTTTTTGTTCCTTGCCGGTACCCTTATCTTTTGCTGACACATTCAAAATACCGTTTGCATCAATGTCAAAATTGACCTCGACTTGCGGCACACCGCGCGGTGCGGGTGGAATGCCATCAAGCGAAAAACGACCGAGTGTTTTGTTGTCGTGTGCCATCGGACGCTCCCCTTGCAAAACATGGATCTCAACCGAAGGTTGGGAATCTGCGGCGGTTGAAAAAACTTGCGATTTTGAAGTCGGAATTGTGGCGTTGCGTGCAATGAGCGTCGTCATCACGCCGCCGAGCGTTTCAATACCGAGCGAAAGCGGTGTCACGTCAAGCAAAAGTACATCCTTTACTTCGCCTTGCAGAACGCCCGCTTGCACTGCGGCGCCCACCGCAACCACTTCATCGGGATTCACGCTGATATTCGGCTTTTTGCCAAAAAATTTCTCAACTGTCGCGAGCACAAGCGGCATGCGCGTCATACCTCCCACCATAATAATTTCATTCAAGTCCTTTGGGGAAAGTCCGGCGTCCGCAAGCGCACGCCGACACGGCTCAAGCGTTTTTTCTACCAAGTCACCCACGATTTCTTCAAGCTTTGCGCGCGTCAATTTCAAAGCCAAATGTTTAGGCCCCGCCGCATCGGACGTGATAAACGGCTGATTGATTTCAGTTTCAACGGTTGTCGAAAGTTCAATTTTTGCTTTTTCGGCCGCTTCTTTAATACGCTGAAGTGCCAGCGCATCTTTACCCAAATCAATACCTTGATCTTTTTTAAATTCACTCAAAATCCACGCAATGATGCGTTGATCAAAATCATCACCGCCCAAATGGGTATCACCGTTCGTTGCCTTCACCTCAACCGTGTCCGCCGAAACTTCAAGCACCGACACATCGAATGTGCCGCCGCCCAAATCATACACCGCAATTTTTTCATCTTTCTTTTTATCAAAACCATACGCAAGCGCGGCGGCCGTCGGTTCATTGATAATCCGACGCACTTTGAGTCCCGCAATTTCGCCTGCATCTTTCGTCGCTTGCCGTTGTGCATCATCAAAATACGCCGGCACCGTGATCACGGCCTCGTCAATTTTTTCACCCAATTTTTCTTCGGCATCCGCTTTCAATTTTTGCAAAACCATCGCCGAAATTTCTTGCGGCGTGTATTCCTTACCTTGCATGACCACTTTCACGCCATCACCCGCGCGCACCATTTTGTACGGCAAAACTTTGAGATCGCGTTGCACTTCGCTATCTTCCCAGCGCCGACCAATCAAACGCTTCACGGAAAAAACCGTGTTCTCATGATTCGTGACTGCTTGGCGCTTGGCAAGCAATCCCACGAGCCGCTCTCCGTTTTTTGTCACCGCCACAATGGACGGCGTCGTGCGATTGCCTTCTTTATTTTCAAGAACTTTCGGCAAACCACCGGCAATAATCGCCGCGCATGAATTAGTCGTACCGAGGTCAATACCAAGTATTTTGGACATAGAGTCTACAACTTAAATCTTTAATCTTAAATCTATTCGCTAATAATAACTTGCGCCACTCGCAACACTCTGCCGTTGAGCAGATATCCCGCGCGGGCTTCGTCGAGCACGACGCCTGCTTCGCGTCCTTCTACGTGACGCGAACCAACGGCTTCGTGACATGTGGGATCAAAAGTTTTTTCCACCGTTTCAATTTTAGTCACCCCATATGACGCAAGCATGGTGGTAAACCCGTCAAAAATCAAACGCACGCCGCGGATCCATTCTTTAGTATGATCATTGACGCCCTCCTGCGGAACTTGCGCCAATGCCGCGCCGCCACGATCGGCCACATCCAAAAAATCACGCAAGATTCGTTCAAGTGCAAACCACGCAAACTCCTCACGCTCGCGCGCCACCTGTTTTTGCAAATTTTGATAATCAGCCGTTGCGCGCTTCCATCCATTCAAATATTCATCCGTTTTTTTGCGGATTTCATCAAACTCTTTTTGAAGTGCCACGCGCTCATCGTCTTCCGGCTCCAGCACCAATGGTGTTTGTGTGTCATCTGACATAAGTAACGAGGTTTAACCTCGTGTCTAGAATACGAGGTTTAACCTCGTAAAATTAGTGCGCAAGCATCGAAGCAATGGAGCGCATGAGCGCGATGTTGCGATCATAGTCCATGCGCATGGGACCGAGGACGCCGAGGACGCCACTCGAGCGACGGCCGTAATGCACTTTGATCAGAATCGCGCCGCACTGCTCGCCAAACGGATTTTCGGCGCCGAGCAAAATCTCCACGTTGTTTCCCACATCGCGAAACACACGAACCATCACGTCATCAAGATGATCAAGAATGTCAGTGAGCACCGCGAGTTGCGGATGCTCATGAAACTCCGGTTTTGCCAAAAGATGAGAAAGACCGGTGTAGTATACATCGTGCGGACCGAAGCCGACAAGCACCGCCTCACGCGTCAGTTCCGCAATGTGTTTGGCAAGTTCTTTCAGATACTGATCGCCCTCGCGGCGCAAAGCATGGATTTCATTCATCTCGCGCGTATTTTTTTCCTCGCGTCGCGCATTCGTGTTTTCAAGGCGTTCAATGTAAAACCGAAAACCTTTTTCGGTGGGAATACGACCGGCCGACACATGAGGTTGGGTGAGGTATCCGTCCTCTTCAAGAGTCGCCATATCATTGCGAATGGTGGCCGGACTCACCGAAAAACCCGAGAGCTTCAAAGAAGCCACGGGCTCCGCCGTCTTTATATACTCGCGCACAATGGCGTCAAGCAATGTTTCTTGGCGATCGGTCAACATATACCTATAGCTCAAAGTTAGCACTCAACCTCATAGACTGCTAACATGATACTTAAATAAAAAAACCATGTCAAGTCGCGTTTATAAAGAGGATATGCGAAAAATAGAAAAGCTCCTTTTGGGGAGCTCTTTTTTTTATTCACAGAATTATTTCGTTGGTTTCTCAACCCACCCTCACCCTGCCCTCTCCCATCGAGGGAGAGGGTGGCGACGACAACGGATTACCCATCTCTCACTTCCGAGAGCAATACATTTTCAACGATGATGCCGCGGGGGTAGAAGATACGCGCTAATTCGTTTTTGGCATCAACCTCAACGACGTCGCGTTTTTGTGAAATCACATCGGCGCGATTGTAGCGCGAGGCGATCATGCGCATGCGGCTTTGGATCGTGGGGCGGACAATTTTTGAAATGAAATCCTCACCGATTTGTTGCCAAATCGTAGGAATTTGATGCACATCAAGACGCAAGAGTACCGTGCCCTCAATCGTGATGGGCTTGCCGTCAGCGGTGGTCGCGTGAACCGGTTCATCGCCGAGCGCTTGCGCGCCGGTGGCGTTGAAATCTTTCGAGATCGGGTACTCTAATGTTTGCGTATTGAAAAGACGCGCCTTTTGCCAAAACGGAATCTTCAAATGAAGTCCGGGCATAAATACGCGCTTCAAAACACCTTGTCCCAAGTCATACACGCACGCAACATATCCGGGCGGCACATGAATAAAAAAACCCTTGAGAACATCTTCCATCACGAATGAATAAACGAGTTTGTCTAATGAATCGGCCATATGATTTTAAGTTTGATATTAATTGATACTTGTTGATACTACGGATATTGATCGATATTTGTTGATACTCATTGATGTTAGTTGCGGCAATCAATATCAATTAGTATCTATTCAATCAGTTCAGATCCGCTTTCTTCGTCGTCATCGTCTGTGGGGGGTGTTTTGCCGCGCATGAACAAGTGATAGATACCATCCATAATAACAGTAAACACGACGGATGTCAAGACGAAGATGCTTTTTCCGGCAGGAAGCAAGTATAACAATACGAAGACAGTAAGCGGAAAAAGAAGCCGAAATGCCACATCGCGATTAGTGATCGCGTGCGCATGTTTGCGATGTTCAAAGTGCAGTTCAAGAAATAAAATGAAAGCGATGATCGCCGGAAGAATCGCGCCCCGTATCGCAAGATTGATACCCCAAAAATTCGGATCAAGAAAATCAGGAGATGTGTTCCAACTGTACAAGCCGATAAAATTGTGCCCGCGAATCGCCGTGATAAAAACGCGATAGAGAATGATCAAAATGAGAAACTGGACGGAGAGCACCGATGCCTTTGCCCACGGGTTAATATGATGGCGTTCAATGAGGCGGCGGATGGCTTCTTTGCGAGCGATGCGATCATTTTTATACACATCCTCAAGGCGCGCCACTTTGCGATGCAAGCGATCAAAACGATCCGAAGCACGGAGTGAAAGAATGGTAAGAGGCAACAAAAAAATGCGGATTAAAACGGTAAACTCAATAAGCGCAACCCCGAGGCTGCGATTAGCCGAACCATTATAGAGAAAAATGAGAAGATTGAGCAACGGATCGTAAAGATACGTGTGCCAGAGGTACGTGAGCATACCGTGGAGATAAGTATAGCACAAAGAGTGCTTAAAGTCAAAGAAAAACGGCCGTAGATACAGCCGTGAATTATACGCGCCACACGGGGAGTCCCTTCCATTCTTCGGGGCAGTCGCGATTCTCCTGATTATCAGGAAATTGGAGAGCGTTATGCTTTGCCACCACACAAACGGCATCAGGCACATGTTCGATCGTGTAATGAAACCATACGAGTCCACCCTCTTCGAGTTGCCATGCGATGAGAAATGCACCGACCGATGTTGCTTGACCTACCAAGAACACATGAAAATCGTCCAGATTTTTACCGTGCCACACCTTATGAAATTGGCAATTCATCAGATGATCAAGAGCACGCCGACCGCGAAAATTATCCCACATGCAACGCACGCGAGCAAAAAGATCTATCATGTACACTCCTTTTCTAGTAGTGAAGAAAGGATCGTACCACGCGCCCGCGATCTTGTCAATATCGTCATCCAATGCTATGATAACATCTGAGACTGAATAAAAATGATGAAACATGGCCCCATCGTCTAGCCCGGTCTAGGACACTTGCTTCTCAAGCAAGGAACACCGGTTCAAATCCGGTTGGGGCTAAGAGCCTGTTTAGAAATTCCTTTTCGGCTACAATGGCAACATTTCGGCTGCAAAATTGAAAAAACTCCTCCGCTTACCTCGCTAGGAGTGAGCGAAGTCACAAAGTCCGTAGACTTTGAGACTTCCGAACGACGACGCGAGGCAACGAGCGAAGCGAAGTTATTATATTAAACATCGTCGCTTTTTCAATTTTTCGCTTCGAAATCTTGCCATTTCGCTTCAAAAATTATTTTCTAAACAGGCTCTCAAAAAATTCATCGTTCACGATGAATTTTTTTATTCTTCCCCAACCGGATTTGAACGAAAAGGGGCGACGGGGAAACTGCATGTTTCCCCGTGGCGGAAATATTAAAACCGAGGGGTTTTAAAGCGCAGTCCCTTGAAGTGTCTGGGCGTGCGTAATTGGAAACCTCTGCACCAGCAACAAAAGCACACTTCAAGGAGACGAGCAGTGAAATTCCGGTTGGGGCTAATTTCGCTCAAGGAGAAACAAGAGCTCATTGCCTCGCGTCGTCCCTCTGCGCTCCGACTTCGAGGGACAAATCGTTCGGAAGTCCCAAAGTCTACGGACTTTGTGACTTCGCTCGCTCCTAGGAAGGTGGTGTCGCTTCGGCTCCTTATGATTACACAGCCAAATCCGAACCTATTCCCCATCACCCTCCTCCTCATCCCCATTTCCTTCACCTACATCATCTTCCTCAAATTCTTCTTCCTCTCCACCATGTGCACTGCCCTCTCCCTCAAGATAATATCCGCTTGCACGATTGTAGCCGCCAAGTTTGTAATAGGCTGAATCCATCCGCGCAATTGTTAAATCATTATTGCTCTGACCCTGCACAATATGAGGCAAACCAATTTTTGCAGCATACTTCTCAATATATCCTTTTAACTGTTTTTGTAGTTGGTCCTTAAATGCCGCGCTATACGTGGTATTAGCTTCGATATTGTCTACGACGAACGCGACTCGATCGTTATTATTGACACCAATCCAACACCACGCTACAGCCGCCGGAATGTTTTTCTTTTCATCATAAATCGCAACGATTTGCATCCCCAAGTCTGTCATATAATCCGCAATAGTACTCTCGGCGCCCATGTGCGCGCTATCAATACGTATACAACAATCGGTATAATTTCCAAGATAGAGATCTTGATCAGGATTTCTATTCCATAGACCGATGCGCATTGGTTTTCCACCCATTTTTCCTTCCCTTTCGGCAAACAAGTTGGCCAGGGTAGTACGATCACTGTTGTAGTGTTCCATGTTTTCTCCAACCTGTTCTTGTATTTCTTGCACCTTTGAATCAGCCCAGTCAGCAGTGAGCGCTTGGGTTAAAAGAGGGCGCAGTTCCTTTTGGAAATCCTCGACCCTTACCTCAAGTTTGACCATGTTCTCCTTGAGTCTTTGTTTCGCTTTCTCTGTTTTTGCCTTGTTTGACGCGATGAATTTTCTTCTCTCTACAGGCGTACCCTCTTGTACTTTTTTTAGTTCCTCCTCAAGTTGTACAATTTCGTCATAGGTTTTAAAAACGGCATTCTTAACAACCTCGAATGATTGGATTCCTTTACTAATCTTTTCCCAAACAGAAATAGTTTTTACTTTGGCGATCTGACTTTCAAGATTTTTTATACCAATATCTATTCCAGCCGCTTTTTCCGTATTCCCGGATTGCTCTGCGTCATCCTTCTGACTAATCAAATCCGCCAGCTGTTTCTTCATTGCCTCAATATCTTTTGCCGGAATTTGCTTTTCGCTTAATTCTTTCTTGAATTCTTCAAGTGCTGATAGGACAGCGGTATCATAATAATTAAGCGCGGTTTCAATGCGTTTAATGGGAGTGACGATCATTTCCGAAAATGGGATAGTCGTTTCTTGTCCAAGATTGAAGCGCAATTCTTCATCGTACGTCAGCCAGGCTTCGGTATCAATGCCCGCCTTTTTCAAAGATAATAAAATTTCATCGTTGCGCCGATAGTCTTTGAGCTTTTCCTGCATGGCGACGCGGAATTCGGGAGAATCTTCTTCGATGCCATGGTGTTCAGCCAAAACTCCGGACTTGAGATTGTAAAGCGTTTCGATGTTTCCGCGCGATAATTTATCAAGCTTGTCAAATTGGAATAGGATCTTTAACCCATACTGTTTATTGCCGTCAAGTGCGTCTGCCAAAAAAGGATGCGCTTCAAGCACATTATATACCTCCTCGCCGCGCTTGAGGGTCGGGAAGAAATCAATAATTGTCTCGGGTGATTCCAAATACTTGGCGACCAGATCAGGAAATTTACTTTGTAACTTGTAAAAATTTTTATTGGCAGCCGAATTCATCCCGAGAATATCTATGGCGATATAAAAAGGTAAAAATTTACGAATTGATTGTAATATCTCTTTTCTTTTTTCTTCATCTAAATTTTCAAACCAAATTTGGGCATCTTTGCTGATGCCCTCATATGCCGCTTGTAGTATCTCCTTATTTCGCGCGATGTCTCCTTGCGCCAGCTCATCGGACAATTTGAACGCAGAAGCGAAATTGCCTTGTTTCAAAAATTCTACTAATCTTTTAACTCTCATCTTCACTATTTCCTGCTGCGAAAATCCTTTTTCAGCGGCAAATGAATCATCAAAAGTCTCAAGTAGAATTTTAGCCAAACGTACCGAAATGTCTTTTTCACTTGCTAAAATGTTATGGTATTCTTGTTCCACCAGTTCAACGATAATGAAGTTATCAATCTGATATTCTTTTGCCAAGGCGAGAATTTTATCTCGTAATTCTTGAGCAAATTCTCTTATTTGCTCATCGTTCCACGGCTCAGATCTCCATATATCATCTTCTTCCCAAGAGTTTTCCATGTCCCAATCCAAGAATCTATCTAACACTTTTTGAATGCGATCAATCCCCAATCCTCGATAACCTTCAGGCGAGATACCGATACGTTCGCGCACTTTATCCATGAATTCCTGTTTTTCTGTATCAGAAAATTGTTCATTTTGAATCCCTCGAATCAACGAATCGGTATACTGCCTCAATGCTTCCACGGGCATTGGAATGGCATTCTCCTCGAGCTTTTTCTTAACTCGTTCAATGTAGGATGCGATACGCTCTGCTGGAGTTTTAGTGAGGTTAACCCATTTCTCGTACCATTCCCAACTGCTTCCTAAGTCTTTGGCAAAACGATCAACAATGAGCTCATGTATGTCTTCTGGTCGGAATTGTATAGATGGGAACGTGGTCTTAAAGAGGCCGAACAATTCGTCTTCGGGAGAACCTGAAAATCTAATTGGTGTTCGTGACTTAACCTTATCCAATAATTCCTCTCTGGTTTCGTGTAATCGTTCTGCAATTTCATCTAAATCAATTTTTTGAATATCAAACAAATCGCGTATTTTATCAGCGAAACGGTACCACCCACTACTCCTCCGCTCATTTTCTTCGTAATCTTTATATTCTTTTGACAAATTGAATAGAGCGAAATCGCGTATTTGTTTTTGCGGAGCAGGCAGAGTAAAAAATGGTTTCAAAGAAGGCGCTAGGTTGATTACGCGCTCGAACTCTTTATAATTGCCACTTGTTTGATCCCAATTTAAATTTTCATTTGACAGAAATTTGTCAGCAATCTTTTGCGCAAACCCTTCCAATTCCTTATTAAGAAATTCTTGATCAAGATGATATCGTTCCAAAATTAATTCAATGGCTCGTATCTTTGCGCTTTCCTTGTTGCAGCTCAACAACCCACCGCCGTATTCGTGGAGACGCACCTCTTCTCCGCGGGCATTCTTTTTGATGAGTTCTTGGGCTACGGCTGAAGCGTCTGATTCAGCCAGATCGAATATAGCCATATATTCTTGAATCTCTTGCGGTTTTTCTGTTAAGACCGGGACATGTTCCCGTGCTTTTTGCCTCACTTCGGAATCATTGAAGACATCGGGGTATTCATAATCGTCAGCAAATTTTTTAAAGTCTACCGGATGGTATGCGTTTGATATCATGATTACAATGTTCATTTTGACCGCTTGGCGAATTCTCGGATCCAAAAGGATTTCTTTATCCAGCTTGAATGCTTCCTGAATTTTCCGTGCTTCCACACGCTCTTTCTGTAACACACCGGCCAGTTTTTCGATAAAAGCTTCTCGAAATTCCGGAGTGGAAAAAAATTCGGCAGAGAGCGGTAATAATTCTTTCATGGTTCCATAAGCATCCTTTGTGCTCTGTCCAGTCGGCCGAGAAGAAAAATAGTCTAAAAATAAGCGCTCAAAATCCGCTTGTTTAACATTTGAACTTTGCAACAGCTGTTTTACTGCCGCGAAGTCATCAGATTTTAATTTTTCAGCTATAGCGGCTAGGCCTTTTTCCTCTCGTTCTTTATCCACTTCTTCGCGTACTTGCCGCAGTTCTTCATCAGAAAGCCCGGAGCGGTCGAGATGCTCCGCGGTTTCTACATCGCCGCGTTGTAGCGCCATTTTGTACAAATCCAATCGCTTGCGCTTTTGCGCTTCTAATTCTTCGCTTGGGACCTCTTGTGAAGCCCCCACTTCTATTTCTGATGATTTTCTTTTTAGCGACATACATTTTTTATTTTTCCCATCTATACTTTGGAGTAATATCCCATTCAATAAAACGGCCTTCTTTTTTAAGCAATCGCTTTGACTGTCTTTCGAGTTCGTTTTTGGTCCGTTCAAAACTTTCTTTATTTTGCTTTATTGTCGGGGAGCTAAGCAGTTGAGACATGTTGATACCATCGAACGATTGATCTGGTAAAAAATCCAACGCGCCTTCCTTTGTTAAATCCAACTCATAATGCTCAAATAATTCATCGTGGAGATTTCCAATATCAATTCCAACGGGACTCACACCTAATTCAAAAAGGGCTCGATCAAGCCATGGTTCGTATTCCCTGCCCCAGGTTAATTCTTCCGGAATACCCCTCCGTATAAGATCCGCGGCCGTTCTATAGGCTTCGTCTTTATCTTTACTGTATAATTGTTGCTTGTAATTTTCCGCCCATTTTGGCAGTGATGATCCGCAACCAAGATCTAATATCTTTTTACCGTTTAATTGTCCAAGACCGCCAAATAGCTTTACCACTTTTTCAAGTTTAAATTTTATAAGAACCCGACTAAATCCTTTTCCATATTTTTTTTCAAGCAAATCACAACATTCATCAAATTTTTTTTCAAGCGCTTCTTTATCGTCTTTTTTTTCTAAAAAAGCCTCTCCACCAGAAAGACCATCAGTAATAAATTTCTGATGTTCGCTCGTTGGATGTTGGCCGCCGCAAAGCTCGCACGTAAATTTTATGGGTTGCTCTGGCATACTTGCTAAAAAGCGTATCACTTTTGTGCTCAAAAGTCCATTTTGGAAGTCAGATACCACCGGCAAGCCGGACGGTATCTGACTTTTTAGAAAATAAGGAAATCGGGACTCCTCGCAATGACACAGCTATGCAGTGGCAGGATTTAGGACATCCAATCTTTATCTTGCCGCACAAGGAGTTCTCGGGCGCGCTCCGGTTCGGCCATCACCTCTTTGACGATTTTTTCCATGCGCGCGGATTGGGAACCTTTGACGAGTATCACATCTCCCTCGCCCATACGATCCTGCAAAAATTTACCGGCCTCCGCACGATCCATAAATTCAAAAATATGATCATCGGACATTCCCGCGCCACGTGCGCCGTGAGCAATGCCACGTGCAAGCTCCCCCACCGTAATCAACACATCAATTTTCAATTCCGCGATAAGTTTTCCCACTTCGCGATGACCTTCGGCCGCATATGCACCGAGTTCTTTCATGTCGCCGATGACGGCGATGCGACGCGCTGATTCGGAAATTTCGACTGCACGAAGTGTGTGCAGTGCCTCATGCGTGGCGCGCGGTGAGGCATTATAGGTGTCATCAATAATCATGGTTTTTTTAATACCGGCTACGAGGGACATGCGCCCGCGCGGCGGTTCGTATTGTGTAAGACCGCGTGCGATGTCAATTAAATTCATACCAAACGCATGACCGACTGCGGCGGCCGCGAGCGCGGCGTACACATGTTGTCTTCCGAGCACACCGTTCATGCGCACCGGTACCACACTCCCGCCGTATGCTATTTTGAAAAGCACGCCGGCGTTTTCCGGTTTTTCACCAACTTCATAATGCAGAGTAAACTCAAGAGCATGCAGATCAGCGCCTTCGCCAAAACCGTACGTGATGACACGCGCGCGGGTATGACCCGCCATGGTGCGTACCAATTCATCATCGTGATTCAAAACAGCAAAGCCCGTGTGCGCAAGCGAAGCGACGAGAGCGCTTTTTTCACGACGCACACCGTCGAGATTCTGAAAAAATTCCGTGTGCACCGGCGCAACCGCCGTGACGACACCAACCATCGGCGGCGCGATACGCGTGAGGTAGGCAATGTCACCCGGATGATCGGCACCCATTTCAAGAACCAACACGTCGGGATACGCGGTGCGTCCAAAAAGTAATGTGCCGACGCGCGAAAAAACCGCAAGCCACCGCGCGGGCGAACGTCCACCGGATGCCGTACCGATCACCGCAAGTGGCAAACCCAATTCGTTGTTGTAATTTTTGGGACTGCCACGCACACGAAAACGCTCGGCAAGCACTTTCACCACCGCCTCTTTGGTCGAGCTCTTACCCACGGATCCGGTAATTCCCACAATACGCGGATGATACTTTTTTAAAATTGCCAGAGCAAAGTGGGCTAACAGTTTTTCAAAAATATGTTTCATAAATTAGAACTTGATGGGAACCGAACAGCGAACCTGAACGAACCTTACGAACAACGAAATTACCTGATGGGAACCGAACAACGAACCTGAACTAACCTAACGAACAACGAATGTTCGTCGTCGGTATATACGGAGGCTCAACCTCCGTACTATTCGCTGTTCGTAGGGTTCGGGAGGATTCGTTGTTCGGTTCCCATCGAGAATACCGCGAAAGTTAGCGAGAAGGTTTAATTTGATAGTAGTGTAACAAAAATTCCGCAATTTCGCCAAAAAGCGGGGCGGCCGAGCTTTCCGCAAATTGCACATCGCGCGGACGATCCATGCGCACCACCATAACAAAACGAGGATCCTCAACCGGCGCGTAGCCAGCAAATGTACCGATGGTCGCTCCTTCTTCATACCCACGTCCGTCTTTGCGTGGAATTTGCGCGGTGCCTGTTTTTCCCGCCACGTAATAACCTTTGACGCCGGCGCGCTTGCCATGCCCGCGCTCAACCACTGATACCAACATCGCACTGATCAATTTTGCCGCGCGCGCCGAAACCGCTTGCCCCACCGGCTCCGGACTCACGGGCACACCACTCCCGTCGGGCGTCACTATTTCCTGCACCACATGGGGACGCATGAGTTTGCCTTCATTTGCAAGTGCACCAAACGCGGCGGCAAGTTGAATTGGCGTCACGGTGATTCCCTGTCCAAACGAAGCAGTGGCCGCATAGATTTCCCCTCGTTCACGAAGCGATGATGTGTTGCCGGAAGCTTCCGTATCAAGATCAATGCCCGTTGATTTTCCAAAACCAAAACGATCAAGATAGGTACGTAACTTTTCGGCGCCGATCTGGCGCATCGCGAAAATGGCGCCGGTGTTTAATGATTCCTCAAGCACCTGTGTCATGGTTTGCACACCGTGCGCTTTGCCGTCAGAATTTTTAATCGTGTTCGGACCGATCGTCACATATCCTTCATCGGTATAGGTTGTGTCGGGGCCTATTTTTTGTTCTTCGATCGCCGAAGCAAGCGTGATCGCTTTCATCACCGAGCCCGGTTCGTAGTTCGCAAAAAGTGCGGAATTGTTGTAGATGTTCGCGTCGGTAACGGAGTTGTAGGTGTTGGGATCAAAGTCAGGTGAGCCGCACAGCGCAATCACGTTACCTGTTTTGGGATCAAGAACCACCACCGAGCCGCTATCGGCGCCATGTTTTTTCACCGCGGCGGCCACATGTTCACACACGAAAAATTGTACCGTGCGATCAATCGTGAGAACGAGACTACTGCCATCCACTGCAGGCACGAGCGCACGCGCGCCGGCCGGAATCAAACGACCGGCCGGATCATGTTCACCTGAAAAAAAACCCGGCGTGCCGCGGAGTTCCTTGTCATAATGACCTTCAAGACCATAGCGGCCGACGAGCGTGCCGTCGGTTGCCGAACCCAAAAAACCAAGCGTCTGCCCACCCATGCCGGGTTCCGGATACAGACGCACGTCTTCGGGTGCAAAAATCAATCCGGCAATTTTCTGCGCCTCAAGTTCGGCACGCACCGCTTCAGGCACGCGGTGAGCAATCGGTTCGTACGGATCTTTTTTATTTTCCATGGTCGCTTTCAACTTGAGTTCATCAAGACCCAAACGTTCCGCCAAAATTTTTGCGGTGCGCGGGGGATCATTTATTTTTCGCAGATCAAGTGCTACGAGTGTGTAGCGAGCGTTTGCGGCCACCGGATATTTTTTGCCGTTCTTATCGGTTACAAAAATTTCGCCGCGGCGCGGAAAAAGATTGCGATAGATTTCATGTTCGCCCCCCGCAAGTGCGGTGTAAAAACTGCGTTCAATGACTTGCAATTGAAAAAGACGCGCAACAAAAAGCACCGCGACCACGGTGCCCACACTCCGTATGACGCCAATGCGGCGATCAAGCGTAGTATGCGGCGCGGCACGGTACGCGCGATTTTGGTGCCACGATTGAAAAAACCATGAACGTTTGTTTTGCATAAAACTGATAACACGCTCCTCCACTTAAGATAAAGGGAGGCGAGGAGGGGTTATGTTGATTTGACTGCTTCCTGAATTTTTTGCCACACACCTTCAATGTTTAACAAGACTTCATTATCCCAAAATCTCAACACATGAATATCGTGTTGTGCTAAAAAGAGAGTGCGTTTCTCATCATGAAGTCTCTGTTTTTCTCCCGCATGCTGTCCTCCATCGACTTCAATGGCAATTCTTTTTTGAGGACAATAAAAATCAAGAACATACGAACCAACACCGTACTGACGAAAAAATTTTAGTCCTTCAATTTGTCCTTGACGCACCATGTTCCAAATCTTTCTTTCGGCATCAGTTTGATTGTGACGAAGAGAACGGCGAAAATCTTTAGTCGTTGGTTTGTTGTAGATGAATTGCATAGAGACTTACATAACTCCCCCTCGTCCCCCTCTTACCTTAAGAGGGGGCAGACGTTCTCCCCCTTAGGGTAAGGGGGAGACGTAAGACTTGAGGGGGTTATGTAGACCACATAACTCCCCTCGCCCCTCTTACCTCCCTAGGAGTGAGCAAAGTAACAAAGCCAATGCTTTGGAACTTTCGAGCGCCCTGTCCCTCGAAGTCGGAGCGCAGAGGGGCGACGGGAGGCAACGAGCGAAGCGAAGTTACCTTAAGAGGGGAAGAGTTTGTACGACACCGCATAACTCCCCCTCGTCCCCCTCTTAGCTTAAGAGGGGGCAGACGTTCTCCCCCTTAGGGTAAGGGGGAGACGTAAGACTTGAGGGGGTTATGCAGACAACATAACTCCCCTCGCCCCTCTTAACTTAAGAGGGGGGGTAAGGTTACTTACCATAGCGGCGTTCGCGATCAGAGTACCACGCAAGCGCGGCGTCGATATCCTTCTCACTGAAATCAGGCCACAGCACATCCGTAAAATATAATTCACTGTACACCGATTCCCATGTCAAAAATCCGGACAAACGTTGTTCGCCCGAGGTACGAATGATTAAATCCGGCGGCGGCGTGTCAGGCGCATACAGATGGGCGCTGATGGATTCTTCATTAATCTCGTTTGGGGTGACGCCGGTTGCGACGAGCGCGCGCACCGCATCAACAATTTCAGCGCGACCGCCGTAATTCACCGCTAATTGCAAAGTACCGCGTGAATTATTTTTGGTACGCTCTTCGGCATCACCCGCGGCGCGACGCACTTTTTCCGGCAACCCCTCACGTCTGCCCACCACGCGCAACCGAATATCACGGCGCATGTATTCTTCAATTTCCGTATGAAGCGCACGATAAAAAAGATCCATCAAATACGAAACCTCGTCCGCCGCGCGATTCCAATTCTCGGTCGAAAACGCATAGACCGTGAGCACGTTGACCCCGCGCGCCACACACCACTCCCCCACCTCTTTCACTTTATCATACCCGCGGCGATGCCCTTCGAGCGTCGGCAATCCACGCGCCTTCGCCCACCGACGGTTGCCATCCATTATTATACCGATATGCTGTGGAATTATTTCGGCCATAAGATTTCTCGGATTCTTCTAACCATTTTTGAAAAACTAAAATCGAAATAAAAAATAAGATGAAGTATAAAACTTAAATTAAAACTCTCACCGCCGAACGAAGACCGCTCCTCGAAACGACAAACCCGACATAACTCCTAACAAACCCGACCTGCCGATCGTAGGCATTCCAGAACCCATTCGGCACATCGCCGACGGAAACAGGAAGAGAGATAAAACGCGTCCATGTATCACGATCAAGGGGGTTAAGGGTGGTGAGAGGGCGGTTTGTGGCAGTGTCTTTGAGAGCGCGGGTGAAGAGAGCTTGGAGGGAGGCGTATTCTTGAGGAAGGATGGATTGGAGTTCTGGATTAGTTTCTTGGAGTTTTGCAAGGTATTCTTGTTGTTGGGCAAGTGTTTTCTCGGTGGTTTCAGAAGGTGGTTCTTGGGTGGGTTTGGTGAGAAGGAGGTACGGTTCTTCAGGGATGTCAGCGACCATGGCGTCGAGGTGGATGTCGTTGTTGTAATAGTCTTGCCAGATGGAGGGATTAGCGACATTTTGGAGGTTGTGGTCTTTGATCCAGAGTGGTTTGAGATTGATGAGGGATTGTTTGAGCGTGGCGCGTTGGGTGGCGCGGTCGGGCATGAGAATGGGGATGTTTCCTTCTTTGATCTGTGATTCAAGAAGATCGCGGGCTTCAGGGGTGAGGTTTATGGTGTGGTTCCTAAGAGCGTCTGCCCATGTGGGGAGGTTCAAGGATTCGTAGATTGAGGCGTGATGTTCGAGTAGTTCAGGAAGGTTTACGGGGATGTCACGATGTTCTGCGATAAAATCGGGATCGGTGATACCTCCGGCTTCAAGCGCTTCTTTGAAAGGGTTCGTGGCATCTTTGACAGTGAAAATGCCTCGTGCCTCACGCGCTTCAAGAGGAAGTTTCCCTGTTTCTCTGATGTAGTTCATTTGGAGGAGGAGGGCATGGAGACGATGGAGGTCGGCGATGGAGATCGTGGTGTTGTCTTTGAGTTGAGGTTTAAGTTCATCGGCGTCATTAAAGGTGATGCCGTAGGGACGCAAAAGATCCCGTGTTTGGTT
>OBEQ010296961.1_pt1 | contig 40122 bp, 33 predicted proteins | sample 1670901 | NCBI WGS metagenome assembly OBEQ01 (sample SAMEA104232315, study PRJEB22302) | groundwater metagenome | biome: forest; feature: aquifer; material: groundwater | place: USA | collected 2011-08-07 | depth 5.4 m | reverse complement strand
GAAGAACTGGTGACGAGGGCGAAGGAATTATTGCCTGAGAGTTTGAGAGAGGGAGAGCAGGCGATGGTGCTGGCCGGGGCCTTGGTGGGAGTGCTGGAATATGTGGTGAAGCCCGGTGCGGGATTTGCATGGGAGAAACTTACTGAGCTTTTGGGGAAGACGCCGCTTCCTCAGCAGAAAGAGAGAATTCAGGAATTTCTTTCGGGCTTTTCCTACCAGGGGATTGTTTTGAAGGCTGCCTATGCGGGCGTTGCTGCTTCCGTTCTTTATCTGGTGTATCAATCCCGCAAGATGGGAGAAACTCTCCCGGCATATTGGACTCGGGTATTCGAGGAAATTGAGGAAGTGGCAAGTTACGAGGGAAAGTCCCTTGTCGAAAGAATTCGGGAATTTCTCAAGCCCGAGTTTCTCAAAGAATTCATCCCGGGAAATCTTACGGAGGCTTCTCAATTATTGGTGGTGGCGGCTGCAATTGCTGGATTTGTGAAGTACTTAGCTTTGCCTGCGGGGAAAACGGCCGTCGGGAAAATTCACAAAGTCGTCAAAAACGCAAGTAACCCGGCGAGAAACGATGCGCTTAGAAACTGGCTTAATCAAGACGGAAATCTTGACAAACTTATCTATGAACTTCGGAACACCAACGATCCCCGCGTCAGAGAATATATTTTGCGGACCTTTGAGCAGGTTGACCCGGCCATTGCCGATCTTGTACACCATGATTTGAAACATGGTTTTGTGTCCGCGACCGCGGTGCGTCAATATATGAAAGGCCATCATATCCGCGGACTCACCGCCGCACTGAGCACGAGAAGTCCTCTTATTCTTAAGGCCGCCATCCTAGCTGCCAACGAGCTCAGACTTCCCATCTTTGTCGAACTTGCTCCTTCCGAACACGGTTATGCTTACAATGCTCTGGAGCTGGCCAAGGATTTGAAACGTATGATGATCGAGCTCGGCATTGAAGTACAAATCATTCTTCATTCCGATCACGGGACCATTCAGGATCTCAAACAGGTGGCTCAGAGGAAGGCCTATCTCGTGGATGTGGAACGAAACGACTACAACTCGTTTTCAATTGATCCATCCCATTGGTACTACTTGCAGGCGGCTGAGATGATCGAGGCCTACTGGAATTTCATTGGCGCAGGAATTGAAGACCAGAAGCGGCTTGCCGAACCAGCTGCTTCTAAACTGGTTAAGGAGCTTTTTCCAAAACAGGAAGATAAGGCCAGTACTTTAATTCCCGCTTACTCGCGCTTGATCTATCTTTTGTATCGCACCATGACGGATCCTTCAGGATTGGAAAAGGAACTTGATGCTGACCTTTTCGGTAAGATACGCACGATTTTTGCCGCAATGCCCGGTGAGGGAGCCCATTCTAGTGAGAAAGAGCGAAATCGTTTTGCCGAGAAAGTGCGGGCACTTTACGAAGCGGTAGGCTTGAACCAAGAGGCTTATCGGTATGCGGGACTGGATGACAAGACAGCTGCCCAACAGGCAGCCGGTGAGTCGACCCATATTCTGACGCTGGTGCAAACCCTGGCGCCCAAACTGAGTGAGTATTACCGGCAGAAAGATCCGCGTCGCGAAGTGATCCGTCGGGCGAAACAAGATCCCATGCTTTGGATTTACTATCGTCAGCAAAACCGCGGAATGAATGGAGATGATTGGTATTTCGAGGCCGCGAAGGAAAGAACAGTGGCGGAAGCGGCTTTGAGGGGTAACTATGAAGTGACCGCCGAGGTTTATGATGAAACTCTAGCTGAGCGAAATCCAACCCTTGAGGTTGAAGTCGGTGAAGTGGGGCGGAAGAAAATCAATCCGATTACCGGGAAGGAAGAGCAAGAAGTCACGACGGTGTATGAAGCCGGAGTTTATCTCATCGAGCTTGCAAAAAGAGGTATCAAAGCCGATTTTCTGGCGGTCAATAATGGGACCTCACACGGCAAATTCTTCACAGGTCTGGCCCTTCAGGAAACTTTTGCCATCATCCAGCTGGTTTATGACGAATCATTCCAAAAGCTTCTCAATACGCTTGTGCAGCAATACTATGAGTTGAAAGGGCTTCCTGTTCCTTCCGGCATTCTTGAAAAGCAGACAGAAATTGTCCAGCACGGTGTGACAGGTATTCCGTTCAAGCCGTTGCGTCAGGTAGTGGACGAAATGAGACAAAGCGGTGAACCTGCAAAGGCCGCTCAGCTTGAGGCTTTTATTAAAGAGCGCGGTCTGGATCCCGATAAAAATAATTATTTCCATGCCCTTGCCGCTGCAGGTGTTGGAAAAGGAAATATTGCAACGCGTTTTCAGAGAGTTCAATACACTCGCACCGCTGAGCTTGCCGAGAGTAAGGAAGTCGACGAAAGCGACAGAAAACAACTCCGGACGCTGGTCCTCGGCATTTTTGATTTTGTCATGGAAGGCTGGATGCTTGCCGAGTCTCAAAAAGGTGCCTCCGATGCGGAGCTTGGAGCAGAAAGGGCCGCGGTTTCCTGGACACGGGGCCATCAAGCCACTAATCTGCGTCAGGCCCTCTTCAATCTTCCCGATGATCAGAGAACCGAAATGGCCATTGCTCTGCTAAAGGCCAATACAGCTCAAGATGAAGAGGAATTTGAGAAAGGAGTCCAGAAGCTTGTGCCGGATTTTTACAACCAGCAAGCTGTGGCTAGGTTTCTGAAAGACTGGGCGACTCACGAAAAACAATCAGTGATGGAATTCACCAAACGGAAGGGCGACCGTCCCGGCTTTCTTGATCTTCCGGAGCATATTCAGAACGAAATTGTTGACAACATCATGCATCGCACCGAAGAGGGAGTGGAAGGCATGAGGCCTCACCTTGAGGCTTTCGGCGTGCCGTCTGGAACCGCTGATGCATTGGAGAAAGAGCTTAATCGATATCGTGAAGTGTTGCTTTGGCGTGAGCAGTTTGATCAGCTCGCTCAATTTCTGCAAAAGTCCCTTAATGGTGAGGATATTTCAGAAGAGGTTGCCACGATTTCAGCCCCGCGTGTTCCCTCCAGAAAGCCTCAAAGTACCTCAAGAGGAGAAAGCAAAGCAGAGGTCTCTGCCAAGGATATCAAACTTGCTATTGAATCAACTTCCGATTACGGCTCTCTTGCTGCTCATGCCCAGAAAACTTTTGAGGGTGTTGGCGGCGTTTCCCTGACCGGAGCCAACAGTTTGGGCCGTTCTTACAGCCCCATCTTCGCGGATTCTTACAGTGATCTCAACGATCTTGTGGTTACAATTCGTCGCGAGGCTGCGAGAGGCAAACATCCCATCGTCTATTTGACCGTGGAGAATGCCGAGCGTAGTGGAAAAGGAACTTTAGATGACCTGACAGGAAAAATTATCAGAGGACTGGGCAAGGATATCCCTAAAGGGCTGATTTTTGTGTTTGCGTTGTCTGATCCTAACGTTTTGGGACAGAATAAGGCCCGTTCTCTTACTGATTTGATTGGCTTTGTCCGTAAAAATGTGGCCGGGAGATTTAAATTCCGTCCGACTATTCTTTTCCACGGCGCGTTGAGCAATCAGGAGCGGGTAGAATTGCTGCGTCATAAAGAGGTTCAAGGGCTTGTGGTGAGTGTTTCTGATCCGGAAGGAATCAACGGCGCGCTCAAATATCGAACCTCGCGCGATAAAATCCTAATTGTCACAACACAAAGCCGGCGTGAAAACGAAATAGCTAAAGAAGGTATTCTCCACGCACAGGAAGGCATTTTTAGAAGGATCACGCAAGGAAAATACCGGGCTGCTTTTGACAAGTTTAAAAGGATGTCATTCGGAAGAAAAGTGTTTGCCCTGACCCTTAGCATGGGTTTTGGAATGCTGTTAGGAGATCTTCTGTTTCATACTGTGGTTTCAACCATCCTTTTTGAACTCGCGTCTTTATTCCATCTAACTTCTTTTACGTTTTCGAATTTTATTCGCTTCAATCTCGCTATTCATTTCATACACATCAGCGGGACGGTGCTGGTTCCGATACTCGTATATCTTCTGATGAAAACTGTGGTCGATCTCAGGAGACCCAAGCAATGGGTGCTGATGCCTTTGGAACACAGGGTACCGGTTTCTTTGGCATGGCAGAAAGATCTTGAGACGGTATTCCAACCCGGTGTCCCTCAGGATGTTTATAACCAATTTGTTTGGGCGCTTGAAAATAGAATGGACGCCCCCACTTATGAATTAGGAAGTGCCCTGCTGGGTGCTGATTATCTGGGAAGCAAGGATAAATTGAGGAGATTGGTTGCTGTCGATCTTTTAGGCGGTCTTCTCCTTTCAGGCCGACCTCTCAACCGTTCGGAAGTTATGAAAGCTTTGGCCGGTCTGCTTTCTGAGAAGGACACCGATCTTTTGGTCCAAGCGGCCGGTGTTTTAAATAGCATGGGGGTCTCCGATCAGGTGAGAGATGTGATCCTTCCAGTTTTACGCGCGGAAAGGGAAAGAAAAGATTCCCGTGATGAGAAAGTGATCGCGTATCAAAAAACCCTGATGGCAGTTCTCGCTTTTCTTTCTATTCACGATGATTCCATTGCTCAGGAACTCTTATGGTGGTCGGAAAATGCCAGCCATGATGTGGCTTATGTGGCCTACAAGTCCCTGGAAGTTTTTGATCCCAATCATGAACGCTTGCAAGCCGATCTTAGACGGCACACTGTCCCGGGCAGAGTAGCGAGGGGAGAAGCCGTCGAGCTGGCTTCCCGATATCAGCGGACGCGTGGTTTTATGGCGAGGATGGAGAATTCCCGTGAAACGGCCAAGCTTTCTGAGAAAGCGAGAGTTTCAGGACGTGTAGAAAACATGCTGGATATTTTCTCGCTCACAGATGTCACCGCTGCAGAGATTATTCAGTGGCTGACCGCAAGCGGCAGCAGCGCTGTGGGCCAAATCGCCGACGGTTATGCCGCGGACGCCATGCGTGATTATTTCAATGCCGTGAAGCGCCTCATGGGGATAGTGCTTTTTGGAGAAGGAGCCCGTGACGAAGTGGATGTGGTGCTGCATGTGGATGAAAAACTTGGGAAGGCCTGGCAGCCCGTACTTCGGAGAGCGATTAACCGCAGGCTGGCAGAAATTGGAGTGGACCCCATCGAACTTACCAAAGGGATTCGCTATCAATCCATTGACGGTTCGATTGCCGTTTCCATTGTTGCTGAAAAGAATGGTTTGAGGCCCGCCACCGATGTGCTTTACACCACCATGCTGATGGCGCCGGAAAACGCCAAGGTGAATTTTGAGGTCCGCGAAGAAGAAGTAGAAATCGAGGTCAATAACATCAAGCAAAGCCGCCGTCAATTTGTGCTGGATCTCAAGATCGCCGACAATCTGCGTAAGATTGCTGAAGCAAGCAATGTGCGGGACGTCTCCAAGCTTCGTGGAGCACTTTTGTTCCGCGGAAGGCATAAAAATCTTTCCAGGCAGCTCATTCAGAACGGAATTCCTGCTTACTATATTGATGAGGCAGGGAAGAAGATTCATCTCCATCCGCAGAATGAAAATTTCAGCCGTGATTTTGAGAAATTCTGGTCTTATGTGGAACGAGAGATTAAGGAGACAGGTGTTTTCGATTATAAAGATCAAGGCCTCGTTTTTGTGGGGGATGGTGATCTAATGCCTGCTTTTGCCATCAAGACCGGCCAAATTCATTTCATGATCGGAGCCAGCGGATCGGCCGAGTCCCGTATCAAAGCGGCCATTGCGAAAGCCTTGAACCTGGAATACGCTGCCGTCAACACTGCTTTTCGAGCTCTGGCCGAGGGTGAAAATGTGGACCTTGCTTCAACCTTTGCCAACTATACAGCGCAGGAAGTTGTCGACAATGGGCGGGAAGCTTTGATTGTCCATCCCCGGCTGGCGGGAATCGTGCGTGACCTTTCTCTGCGCCCCTCTGAAAAAAAATCAAAGTTTGTCGCCGTCATCAAAGAACTGTATGGGAATCATCTCACTGAAACTCAAACCGAACAGCTTGCAGAATATCTTGCGAACGCACCGGACGCTCAAAGCTACACCCATGTTTATCGATCTTACGATCAGTCTGAGAATCAGCTGACCCCTGCCAAAGATTTTGTCATTCATATCACAGCTATCAAGGACAATCCTTGGGTGGCCGGTTTGAAAGCTCCCCGTTTTGATTCCAGAACCGGCTTTTTGACGGAAAGCCATTTGATGGTGGGCGGCTCAGGTCTTGCCCGTCAATTTGAGATCACCTATGAAACTTCGGCCCAAGAAGCTCTTGAACGTCACCGGAAAAATCAGAATGGCGAGAGTCATTATCAGGTTGCCCGCGCGCTCCAGCAGTTTGCGAATGGAACGACGAACTCAAACCTATTTGACGAAATCGGAAATCATCTGACCGAAGCTTTTCGATTGGGTTTTGATCATGATCGCTTGGAATCTCTCCAGCTTTATGTGGAAGCGAAGAAAGTTTTGGTGGCTTCCTCCTCTCTTAAAGATGCTCAGAGATTGGATCAGGCACGGGCACTTCTTAAGCGTGCCTTGCTGCTCAAGCCCGAGGGAGAAGTGGAAGCTTCCGTGCGGTATTTGCTGGGATATGTTGAGAAGCAATTGCAGGCCGAAGCTGTGAAGGCTGAGAAGATAACCGAGAGAGGAAAGTCCGTGTCGGAGGGCTCCGTGCGCGGGTTACCCCGGGATGTTCGGATGGAAAATTTCCGCGGCTATGATATTCGAGCTGATCAAGGGAAAGATCTTGTGATGGACGCCTTCAATATCGGTTATGAAGTGGGCTTCCAGTATCGCCAGACCAATTCTTCCTCGAAGGCTCGGGCTCTGGTCGTGGGAGATCACAGAACCACAACGCCCGCAATGATTCAGGAAGCGGTTCAGGGTCTTGCGGCTGCAGGAATTCAAGTGGATTATAGTCTCGATCCAGTTCCTACCAGTGTCGCTCACTGGAAAGCTGTTGTGGAGGGTTATGATCTGGTTTTGATTGTGACTTCAAGCCACAGAGAGCCAGCCAGCAACGGCATCAAGATCAAAGCCAAGATGAATCCGGAAGGAGAATTTGACTCCCAAGGAACTCTTCAGGCTGTTTACGGCCCGAAACTTAAAACCATAGGGACGGCTTTAAAGGCGAGAGAATCTTCGGTTGCGACTGGCGCGAAGGCCGCCGTACACCGTGTAGAAGCCAAGGCCATCAAAGATGAATATCAGCGTTCCCTTCTTGCCTATTTCCGACCTCGGTTGAAAAATAAGGAAATTCGCATTGGTGTGGATGCTCAGCACGGTCTGGGCGGTATCGCAGTTGAAATTCTCGAAGCGCTCGGTTACCGCAATGTGGTGGCCATCAATACCAATCCTGACATCAATCAGTTGGAAGAGAACCGTGATACCGACCCTTCCAATACGATGAATCAGAGAGAACTTAGCCAACTCATCCAATCGAATCAGCTTGATATCGGCGTACTCTTTGACGGGGATGCAGACCGCAAGATGATTGAAAAGGTTGGTGACAGCGGCTTGGGTGAGGCCGTCAATCCGGAAAAAGAAATGGTGTTCAATTATCGGCGTTTCATTCTTGAGAATCTAGAGGGACTCCGGAAGTTGAAACGGGCCGGATATATTCTTGAATTGCCTCTTGACCCGCGCGCCTCGGGAATTGTGAAGCGAATGATGGAACGCTATGCGAAGAGGGAAAACCTGGGAGTGAAGGGAAAATTCATCGCTCCGGGTTACCCCAATCATCAGGATCATTTGCGGAAGCAGGTCACAGCTATTCAAAATCTCTTTACTCAGTCCCCGGCCTTGGGAACGGACCAGGATATCCGGCATCTTCTCAATACTTTGACCTCTGCGGAGGCTTCAGGGCATTTCTTTTATCTTCCTCTGCCTCCTGTGGATCGGGAACTTTCCACCGAAGCCAAAACGGTTTTTGTGGATGACGCGATTTTCTCATTCCTGATGAGCCTCTATTATCTCGACACGGCTTCTCAGGTGGAGGGGGTCGAGGCGAAGGATGCCGATCAGCTTTACTCAAGCATTGAATGGAAACCAGTCAGTCGTGAAATCAGAATCGCAGCACCCCGGGATGAAACTCAAAGAATGGCTGTGATTCAAGAAATTGAGACGAAAGCAAAAAGCGGCCAATTTCCTTTTGCTGTTCGTCAAGCCGCTGTGTACGGCCTTCATGAAATTGGAGACGGTGTTCGTATTGAATTCAAGGACGGAAGTTTTATGTACGTCAGCGCTTCTCAGACGGAGAGTAATTTAAGGCTTAAGTTTGGAGGATCTCATGTAAAGAGCAATCGGACCTCCTTGATGCGACTGCTCCAGGTTATGAACGAGGCACTCAAAATCCTGAAGCCGTATGAAGACGAAGGCTCGATTTCTCTTCAAGCCGTTCGCAAAGAGAGAAATCGGGTTCGAGCCGAGAGAGTAGGGATTCTAGCTCAGGGCGTGATTCGAAAAGGTGTGGGGGCTTTCCTGGGTCACAGTGATTATCGGCATGTTCCTTCTCAGATCAACGGGGCTCTTCTGCGTGGTCTCTCACGTAAGGATTCTCAGCCTTTTGTCATTGCTGTGAAAGATGCCGGTGAGATTCCAGCGATTTTCAAAGGAGTGCGGGAAATTATTGAGAATCAGCCTGATAAACTCGACCAAATTATCGTCGGTTATGAACCCCCTCAAGCGATCGGAAAGGCCCCGGAAGATTCCGCCCAAATCCAACAGGCTATTAACAATATTCAAGCCCAACTTATGGCCGCTCTCGGTGATATGGGAAAACATGTTTCCCTTCTTTATGGTGGAGGCGTAGTGAATGTGGAATACGCCCGCAAACTTATTGCAGAGGTGTCCGGCATAAAAGGATTTATGTTTGGGACTCTGTGGGATGATAAGGATCAGCTCAGACAAATCGACAGCCTTCTTCCGGAGGGAGGCATTATTGTTGTTAATATGAAGGCCAATCACACGCCCGCGGTTCATGATTACGTGCAGGGTTTCGGCGTGTTCAATTCACTGGTTTTGGTGGCTCCCTCGGAACGCGCCTTTGGGAAATATGTCTCGGCATCTTCTCTTGGCGATACACCGGTCAAGGGACGGCTCCACTCCGTTCCGCCGCCACTCGCCCCCACCTTGGCGGGGGCGAGTACTGCGACTGAGGCTCTCCCGGGCAAGCCCGGGGCCCAGTCGACTGTAGAATCTCACCGCTATTCTTTCAAACGGTAAATCTCGAGGATGTGGCCGTTTCGCTCCCGGGCGCTGAGTTCGCTCCACAGGAACGGGCCACCGGTAAGGGGCAAGGAATCGATAGGCCACTCGCGGGACTGGTCTTGGTAGGGGCTGAATTTCGCGAGGAAGATGCCTTCTTTTTTGAGGTCTTCATAAAATTTCGGTTCGAAATCAGGCTTGATTTTTGCGACGAGGACGTACTGGATGCCCTTCTTCTTCAACGAGTCAAGGTCGTAAGGAATCGCCGGCCTTGAGAATAGAAACGCGTTCTTATTCTCCTGCCTCGAGAGAAAATAAAGTTCATACCTCGGACCGGATTCATTTTGCCCCATTCTCATCATCGCTTCAAGACGCTTGATCTGAGTTCGGCTTGTATTTCCGACCGTTTCGAGTTCACGTTTCTTCTCCTCAAGCTGAGCAAGCGACCACTTGAGCCTGGGCATGAAAAGCGGAACATCCAGGACAATTTTCGCTCCTGAGGGTATCACGGTCTCGACTCGGTCGCGGACCAGGCTGCGAATGTCCTCGCGGCTGAAAATTTGATCTGACCTTATGACTTTCACCAAAGAAGGAAACGCCACGGCAAGCGCTAAGATCCCCAGGAAAGCGAAAGAGAATGGAAGCTGTTTCACTCCCCAAATGAGAAAATCGGCGGCGAAAAAACAAAGGAACGGAAGAAGCGGCAAGACATAACGGTCATACGGCTGACTGAAAAAGCACAGGACGAGATAATAAGTCCCGATAAAGCTGATCAACACCCAGCGTTTTTTATCTCGAATCCAAAAATTTCTCAAAATCCCGAAAATGGAAAATACCAAGAGGGGAAAGCCCAAGCCCCCGTTCAAGGAATACGTCAAATGATGGAGAAAGTGTGTGGCGCCTTCAGCCTGCGACTGGCGAGAAAGCTCTCCCAAGAAGAATTTCCAATCCAGCCAGCTGAAAGGATTCAACAAAGCAAATGCGGCCATGGAAATCAGGCCAACCTTCAAAAACAGGGTATCGAGGAGAGGGGATTCCGCGGAGCGTTTCCGTAAAAGATAAGCTGTGAGGAAAGGCACGAAAACAAAAACACCGTTATATTTTACCGCGACCGCCGTGCCTAAAAGCACCCCAAACAAAAGATAAACTTTCCGGCCGGCTTTATCGAGAAGTTGCAAAATAGGAAAGAAACACGCCACCAGAACGAAAAGAAGAGGGATATCCACATAAATAAAATGAGAATCGCGTACGTGAAGAAAAGATACGGCCAGAAAAAAAGAGGAAATCAGAGCCTGCTCCTTCGAAAAATATTTCCGGCACAGGCGGTAAAACAGATAAACCGTGGCGGTGCCCAAAAAAGCTCCGAAAATCAGTCTCGCCAAAAGATAAAATGAGGTAGGATTATTAAGAAAAAGATTTTGAAAATCTTCCACTCCTTGAAACTTCCCCAGGCCTCGAAAAATCAAATAGTAAATGCCGTAAACCGCAAAAAGCAAATAGCTGACCAGCGGCCGGATTTTAAAGAAATGGGGATTCCAATCCCCTGTTCCATAAGCCAGAGCATGATTGACCACAATGGGTTCATCGGCATGAAAAGTTTCGGGAAGGCCAAAAGAAACGCCCCATATTCGTAAAATCAGGGCCAAAGTTAAAATCGCGAGGAGGAAAAAATTCTCGGAAGGAAAATGTTTAGATTTTCGAGCCACAGTTTTTGCCATGGGCACCATGAAAAAATCGAATCCGGAAAAGATCCCAAATCATTTTGAGAGGATCCCGAAGGATATGAACCTTGCTGGCCTGCACGTTGCGCCACAGCACGGGCACTTCTTTTACTTTGTAGCCCAGCTTCTGCGCCAGATAGATGATTTCGGCATCAAAGGCAAAACCATTGATTTTTCCCAGCCCGAAAAGCTTGCGTGCGGCTTCCCTTTTAAAAAGCTTGAAACCGCACTGGGAATCCCGAATCCCCTTAAACGTAAGCATCTGAGCCAGAAGATTGAATATTTTCCCCATCGACTCACGCAAAAAGTTCTGATGAATTTCCACTTGCGATTCCCGAAGGGCCCGGGACCCTATGGCGATATCGTATCCCGCGGAAAAAACTGCTATCAGTTTCTCTGCCTCCTCCATCGGAGTGGAAAGGTCGGCATCCGTGAACAAAAGAAAGTCGCCTTTTGCCTCCATCATTCCCCTCCGCACACTGTAGCCTTTTCCTCGATTGAGGTCATTTTTGATGAGGCGGAAAAATCCGGGAAAATTCTGACATTCTTTTTCAAAAACCTGACAGGTTGCATCCTTGCTTCCATCATCGACCAGGATGACTTCACATTCCCAATTCCTTCCAGAGACAAAATGCTTAATTTCCTGAAGGGCCCTCCCAATTCTTTTGGCCTCGTTGAAGGTAGGAATGATAATGGAAAGCTTCATGGAGAGTGCTGTCTTCCAGAAAAACTATTCCCGCTTGTGATAATAAGCCACGATAAGATCGGCAATCAGTCCCAAGGCGGCGAGAATAATAGCCGTCATAAAAATGATAATGTCCGACTCCTGCAGGGATGAGGTGGTAGCCAAACTCATCATGGATTTGGTCATCCCGAAGAGTATGAGGAGCAGTGAAACCGGCAGGAAAATGCGCAGGGGCCTGAAATACATCATCATGCGAATCACGGTATTCAAGTAAGCCACGGTATCTTTAATCGGATGAAATTTGGACTGGCCGATGCGCTTATAGTAGGTGGTGGGAATGTATTTCACGGCATATCCATTGGCTAAAAATGCCAGGGTCATCGTGGTCACGCAGGAAAAACCGTTGGGAAGAACCCAAAGATATTTTTTCATAACGTCCTTCTTGAATGCTTTCAGACCCGTATTCAAATCAGGAATATTGGTGCCCGTGAGATAGCAGGCCAGCATTCTGATAAACCACTTGGCCGGCGCACGCAGCAGCTTGAGCGTCCCCTGCTCGCTCGTTCTGGCTCCGTTGACTTGATCGTAATCGGGAAAGTACTGAAGCAGCTTGGGAATATCCTTGGCTTCATAGGAACCGTCAGAATCCAGCATGACGATGATATCCCCTTCAGCCGCAAGAATGCCTGTCCGCCTTGAAGCTCCCGAACCTCCTTGAACCAAACGGCGTATCAAACGCACCTCTTTGGCTTTCGCAACCTCAGCCGTTCGATCTTCGGAATGATCGTCCACCACGATGATCTCGTGCTGAAAGGATGAGTCCTTCATGGCCGTACGAATATCGTCGATCACTTTCCCGATGGCTTTCTCCTCATTATAAGCAGGAAGAATGATACTGACTTCAGGCTTCATGCCACTTTCCTCTCCAATATTGCAATATATCCCACAAAGTTTGTTTAAAAGGAATTTTAGGTTTCCAACCTGTCAGACGTCTGAACTTCGACACCCTCAGCTTGACCGACGGTATCTCATCTTTCGACATCAGAGACACTTTCTTAACAATTTTGATCTGGCCGGGAATCCTTGAAAGCTCCTTCAGCTGATTCAACACATCCTTCAAGCGTCTGGACTTGCCCGCGGCGATATGATAGGCCTCTCCCTTTTTCCCGTGCTTCATAGCCAAATAAATGGCCCGAACACCGTCCCGCACGTCAAGATAATCACGTTCCGCTTTTAGATTCCCCACCCGGATGACGGGAGAAAAACGTCCGGCTTCGATTCCCGCAATTTGATAAGCAAAGTTGGAGACAGAAAATGTCTTCGACTGCCGCGGCCCCATAAAATTAGCCAGACGCACCACCGCCACGGGCAATTCATGAACCTTCGCGTAAAGCCGGGCGAAAAAATCGATCCCTGTTTTGCTCACGCTGTAGGGATCCTTCGGAATCAAGCAAGCCTCCTCATCGAGACTGAGATTCCGGCCATGGGAGTGGCCGTAAGTCGTGCCCGAAGAAAAAACGAGAAGCTTGAACTTTCGTTTTATTTTCTTGAGAATTTCCAAAAGATAAACACCGCCTAAAAGATTGACTTGAATGGTTCCTACAGGATCATACCAGGCTTCTCGTACCGAACTTTGCGCCGCAAGATAGTAAACACAATCAGGACGAAAGCGGCGAATGACTGTTTCCATCTCGCGGCTTTTCGTAACCTCGCATCGAACCAGGCGAACCTGTTTATCAACGCGAAAATCTTTAGGCAAATGACGGTAGGTACCAATAACTTTCCCGCCTTTTTGAACCAGATAATCGGCCAGATAACACCCGATAAAACTGGTTACGCCGATGAGAAGGCTCGTTTTAATTCTTTTCATTCCTTAAGCTTCGCAAATCTTCATCCACCATCAAAACCGCCAGATCCTCAAAGGTCATCCGGGGTTTCCAGCCAAGCAGGCGGCGAGCCTTGGAAGCATCACCGCATAGAATATGAAGCTCGGTCGGCCTGACCAGCCGCGGGTCAACCCGCACATAACGCTTCCAGGAAAGTCCCACATGCTCAAAAGCAACTCTGGCGAAATCCTCCACAGAATGAGCCCTCCCCGTAGCAATCACATAATCATCGGGCCTCTTTTGCTGGAGCATGAGCCACATGGCCTCGACATAATCTCCTGCAAAACCCCAGTCTCTTTTGGCCTTTAAATTCCCCAACGTCAATTCTTTCGCCAAACCCAGTTTGATTTTCGCCACCCCGCAGGAAATCCGGCGGCTGACAAATTCTTTCCCCCGTCGGGGGGACTCATGATTGAAAAGAATGCCTCCGCAGACGAACATCTTGTATCCTTCCCGGTAAATGAGACACATCCAGTGGGCATAGGTCTTGGCGACACCGTAGGGATTTCTCGGCTTGAGAGGCGTCTTCTCATTTTGCGGGGCCCGGTCTGCGTGACCGAACATTTCACTTGAGGACGCTTGATAAAAACGGATATTCCTGTCCACCAGACGAACCGCCTCCAGCATCTTCGTCACTCCCAGCGCTGTGAATTCTCCGGTCAAAACGGGCTGTTCAAAAGAAGTGGGAACAAAGGACTGTGCCGCAAGATTATAAACTTCATGGGGTCTTATTTTTTTGATGAGATGAACCAGCGAAAGCTGATCAAGCAAATCTCCCTGTACCAGCTCAATCCGATTCATGATAGGGCTGATCCGTTCAAAGTTCTCAGTGCTCGATCTGCGGACCATTCCATAGACAGCGTAACCTTTTTCCAAAAGAAACTCAGCCAGATAGGAACCGTCCTGTCCCGTAATGCCCGTGATCAAAGCTTTTTTCTTCATTTCAAGGCCACCGTCACTTTCTTGAAATACTCTATCGTCTTGACCAGTCCCTGACGGACATCCACTTTGGGTTCCCATCCCAGAACTTTTCTGGCGCGGCTGATGTCAGGCTGTCTCACCTTGGGATCATCCTGCGGAAGAGATCGGAATTCCACCCTGCTCTTCGAACCGGTGAGTTCAATCACAAACCTGGCCAGATCAAGAACATTCATCTCCTTAGGATTTCCTAAATTGACCGGCTGATGAAAATCGGAAAAAAGGAGCTTGTGAATACCCGCAACCAGATCATCGATATAACAGAAACTTCTGGTTTGAGAGCCATCTCCAAAAACGGTGATCGGTTCTCCCGCAAGGGCCTGGCCAATAAAGTTCGGGATCGCGCGGCCGTCGTTCTGTCTCATACGGGGTCCATAAGTATTAAAAATCCGGACGATTTTGACATCCATCCCATGGGTACGGTGATAAGCCAGCGTGATGGCCTCGGCAAATCGTTTGGCTTCATCATAAACTCCGCGGGGGCCAACTGGATTGACATTCCCCCAATAATCCTCATGCTGAGGATGAATCAGCGGATCTCCATAAACTTCTGAGGTGGAGGCCAGCAAGAAAACAGCTTTTTTTGCTTTCGCAAGTCCCAAAGCATTGTGAGTCCCCAAGGACCCCACCTTAAGGGTCTGAATCGGATAGCGGTGATAGTCCACCGGACTGGCCGGTGAAGCGAAATGAAGCACAAAATCTACCGGCTCTGTTATTTCAATATGCTTCGAAACATCATGCGACACAAAAGAAAACTTTTCGTTAGAGAGCAGTGAAGCCATATTCTCCTTATTCCCAGTAATGAGATTGTCAACACAGATGACGCGATGCCCCTGATTCAAAAATAACGGACAAAGATGGGAACCGATAAATCCTGCCCCGCCGGTGATGAGGATAGTCTTGCTGTTCACTTTTTCCCAATCATTTTAGACTCAAGAAACCAATCTACGGTTTTACGCAGTCCTTCCTTAAATCTCGTCTGCACTTTATAGCCAAGCACTTTTTGAGCCTTGGAAATATCAGCGAAGGTTCGTCTCACGTCTCCTGATCTCTTAGGTTTAAACTTCGGTTGAATATGAGGCTTGTTTAAAATCTTTTTGAGCTGGTTGAAAATATCCAGAACTGAATACTCCTCGTGGCAGGCGATATTGAAAATTCCCCCATTGGCTTCTTTCACTTCCATCGCCAGCAAATTTCCCTCCACCACATTGTCCACATAGGAAAAATCCCGGGACTGCTTTCCATCCCAATGGATTTCGGGAGACTGATTGTGCAGCAAATGGGAAATAAAAACGGGAATCACCGCAGAATATTTCGACTCGGGATTCTGGCGGGGGCCGAAGACATTGAAATAACGGAGCGACACGGTCTCCAGCCCATAAAGCCTGGTAAAAATTTTGCAGTAATACTCACCCATCAACTTGGAAGCGGCATAGGGAGAAACCGGATCCGGTCTGTCGGTCACCTTCAATACAGGCTCCCTGCTCTCGCCATAAACGGAGGAACTGGAAGAATAAACTACCCGTTTGACACCGCTATCACGGGCCGCAATCAAAAGGTTGAGTGTCCCGTTGACATTCGCCTCATTGGTTTCCTGAGGATGATCCACGGAGCGTGCTACGGCGCGTATCGCGGCGATATGAAAAATATTCGAAACACCTTTCACCGCTTTCCGAACCTGAGAAGGGTTGCGCAAATCCCCTTTCACCACTTCAATATTTTCTAGAAATGGATTTAAGTTTTCCCTCAGACCCGTAGAAAAATTGTCAAAAACACGGACCTTGGCGTTGCGTCTCAGAAGCGCCTCCACCACATGGGAGCCTATAAATCCCGCTCCCCCCGTTACCAAATATCGTTTCATGATTGACTCCAGAAAAAACCTATAAGAGAATGACTTTGTTTTTTCCAACCCTAAATTTCTTCAAAGCATTCCTGGTATCCAGAATGAGGGGAGTATGCCGCACGACCTTTTCATAATCCACAGAAGAGTGATCCGTCACCAAGATAGTAAGGTCATGTTTTTTTAGAACACGATCCGTAAGGGGGACAGAACTCATGGAAATATCTTCAATCTTAAGTTTTTTCACAAAGGGATCATGATAATGAACCACGGCACCCAAATCCTGCAATTCCTGAATGATATCAAGAGCCGGGGACTCTCTAAAATCCCCGACATTTTTTTTGTAAGCAACACCCAAAATAAGAACCTGAGATCGTGAGAGGGTCTTACCGCAGTCGTTCAATGCGTAAGCGGCTCTTTTGACGACATAACCCGGCATGTCGGCACTGATGCGGCTGGCAAGCTCCACAAACCGAATCTCGGAACCTTCGAGCTTCGCCTTCCACGAAAGATAAAGTGGATCAATGCCTATGCAATGACCGCCGATGCCGGGCCCGGGATAAAAAGGCATGAACCCGAACGGTTTGGTTTTGGCCGCATCGATGGCCTCCCAGATATTAATCCCTAATTTCTGCGAGACAATCGCCAGCTCATTGATCAAACCGATGTTCACGATACGGAAAGTGTTCTCAAGAAGCTTGGCCATCTCCGCCACACGAGGAGAAGAAACTTTCATCACCTGATGAATGATTTGACTATAAAAAAGCCTGCCCATTTCACCGCAGGTTGCTGTAATGCCGCCCACTACCTTAGGAATTTTCCTTAGGGGAAAATCACGGTTGCCCGGATCAATACGCTCCGGAGAAAAACAAAGGAAAAAATCCTTGCCGACCTTGAAATTTCCTTTCCCAATCTCAGGAAGGATCGCCTCTTCCGTCGTTCCTGGATAGGTGGTACTCTCCAGAACGATCAATTGCCCCTTCCTCAGATTTCTCTTCACCATCTCAGCCGCGCTGATGACATAAGAAATATCCGGCTCCTTAAGTTTATTAAGCGGAGTAGGAACGCAGATCACCATGCAGTCACACTTGGAAAGACAACGATCATCATAGGTGGCTTTGAGCTGCCCGGCTTTAACCAGCCGCGCCAGTACTTCAGATTCGACATCTTGAATATAGGAACGGCCTCGGTTCACAGAATCAACTTTAGTTTTGCTCTGATCCAAGCCGTAAACTTGAAAGCCTGCTTGGGCAAATTCCACAGCAAGAGGCAGTCCGACATAACCGATACCGATCACTCCCACCACAGCTTTCTTCTTCAGAATTTTACTCCTAAGCTCTTTTGCAGTCACAGGACTTTTCCCCCTTGACTTGATTTGAGATACTCTCGAAGCGCTTCTTTCCATGACCTTAACGGATCTCCGGTTAATTTCTCGTAGCGTGACGTATTCAAAACAGAATTGGCCGGACGCGGCGCCGGCCGGTTCAACTCCTGAGAAGAAATACGGCTGATTTGAATTTTCTTACCCATGAGGCGGAAAATCTCCTCCGCAAAATCAGCCCAGGTGGTCTCGCCAGAATTTGCAATGTGCAAGATATCGATTGTCCCGTCGCTGCCCAATTTATTTTTCCAAGGATATTTCAAGACCACCCTTTTCAAGGCCTTGGCCAAATCAACGGTATAGGTGGGACGTCCCCTCTGGTCTGAAACAATATCCAAAGAAGCCTTTTCATCCCCCAGGTGAATCATAGTGTCAACAAAATTCCTGCCTCCTTTTCCATAAAGCCAGGATGTTCTGACCATCAGAAAATGAGCGGCATATTTTTTTTTCTGATCTCCAGTGACACAACTCCGAATATATTCTTCGGCTTTCAACTTACTCTGACCGTAAACACTCAGAGGGCGGGTGCTATCTTCTTCCGTATACGCACCCTTTTTTGACCCGTCGAAAACATAGTCGGTACTGATAAAAATGAAAAAACATTTCATTCCGCCAACTGCATCCACCAGATTTTTTGTTCCCTCAAAGTTGACTCTAAAGGCTTTGTCCCGATCCCGTTCGCATCCATCGACATCCGTGTAAGCCGCCCCATGAATCACTACATCAGGCTTTAGGGAGTCGACCACTTGCCGCACCCTAGCCCCCTCCGTAATATCACAGGCATAAAGCTTGATTCGGTCACTTTTCGACTCTTCTCTAACCAAACCCGACAGCTCATCACCTTGAAACACATCCGCCAACGCCCGACCCAGCATTCCTAATGCTCCGGTAATCAAAACCTTCATCGAAACCAGTCATCCTTACTTTTCTAAATCTTCTTAGTAAATTCATCCCGTTTGAGCGGCTGCCACCATGAGGGATGAGCTTCATACCACTCAATCGTCAATCGCAAGGCCTGATCAAAAGTGTGTTGCGGTTTAAAACCAAGCTTCCTGATCTTCGACGCATCGATACTATAACGAAAATCATGTCCGGGACGATCGGCCACTGTCTGAATAAAGTCCTCGGTCTTTGAAAATGCCTTCAAAATTTTTCTCGTGAGTTCCAGATTGGTGATCTCGTTTCCACCACCGATATTATAAATCTCACCGGCTTCGCCTTTCTCAAGGACCAGATCAATCGCCCGGCAGTTGTCTTCGACATAAATCCAATCCCGCACATTATCCCCGCGGGCATAAAGGGGAACTTTTTCCCCCTCAATCAAATGGGTGATAAAAAGGGGAATCACCTTTTCAGGATACTGATGGGGCCCAAAATTGTTGGAACTTCTCACAATCGTCACAGGAAGTCCATACGTTACGCCATAAGAACGAGCCAGAAGATCGGCTGCCGCTTTGGAGGCCGAATAGGGACTGTTGGGTCTTAGCGGTGAATCCTCCGTAAAAGATCCTCGAGCAATCGATCCGTAAACTTCATCCGTAGAAATCTGCACGAATTTCTTAATGCCGGCAGTCCTTGCCTTTTCCAAAAGAGTATGAACTCCCACATAGTTGGTATGAATAAAAGAAGCGGGATCCTTGATCGAACGGTCGACATGAGTTTCCGCAGCAAAGTTGACGACGCAATCCACCTGCCTCATCCACGATTCAGCCACGGCCTCATCCGCAATATCCCCTTTGACAAACCGGTACCTCGTGTTGTTTTCGACTCCTTTCAAATTCTCGGGATTGCCGGCATAGGTGAGTTTGTCCAAATTAACTACACTGTCGGAGGGATGCGCCCCCAGGAAATATTTGATAAAGGAACTCCCTATAAAGCCGGCTCCTCCGGTGATCAACACACGTTTCACAGCAATTCCTCTGCCGAAGTATTTTTCTTGAAATTTTTGGCAATGAGCTGGTTCGCACGCAAAAGAGAATCAAACGTCCCTGCATCCGTCCAAAAATCCTTCAGGATATCGTATTCCATCTGTCCCAAACGAATGTACGCATTATTCACATCGGTGATCTCAAGCTCACCGCGCTTGGAAGGTTTCAGTGTACGCACAATGTCAAAAACATTGTGATCGTACATATAAATACCGGTGACGGCAAAACGTGATCGAGGCTTCTTGGGCTTCTCTTCAATCCCCACAATCTTTTGTCCTTTGATTTCAGCCACCCCGAATCGCTCAGGATCAGGAACGGCTTTGAGGAGAATTCTGGCACCGCGCTTCTGTTTCTTGAATTTCTCAACGAAGGGTTTCATATCGTCTCCAAAAATATTATCTCCCAGAATCACCACCATCCGATCTTGATCGGCAAAATTTTGGGCCAGCCTCAACGCATCCGCAATGCCCCCTTCGCCTTCCTGATAAGTGTAATGAATGTCCTTAAGACCAAAGGCATGCCCATTTCCGAGAAGCCTCAAGAAATCTCCGGCTGAACTTCCTCCCGTCACGAGAAGAATATCGCGAACGCCGGCTTGAATCAATTTCTCAATGGGATAATAAATCATCGGCTTGTTATAAACCGGCAAAAAATGCTTATTGGTAACTTTCGTCAGCGGATGCAGCCGCGATCCCAATCCACCGGCAAGAATCACACCCTTCACCGAAGGCTTCACCTGCCCGCCAACATCTCTCGGTTGCCCCGACCCAACCTTGGGATTTGGGCGGGCCTGCCCGCCAACTTCTCTCGGTTGCCCCGACCCAACCTTGGGATTTGGGCGGGCTTGCCCGTCTTTTGCTCTCAAACTGGAACCCTCCCTATCGAAATATATTGAAAACCAAGTTCTTTCATAATTTTCGGATCGTACATATTTCTCCCGTCGAAAATCAATGGCCGTTTCATCAAACGCTTGAGCTTAGGCAAATTGATTTCCCTGAACTCACTCCACTCGGTCAGACAAAGCAAAGCATCGGCTCCACGCGCTGCCTCATACGCATTTTCAACATAATGAAGGCCGTTCAAAATGGCCTTGGCCGCCGGAATCGCTTCCGGATCAAAAGCCTGAATCAGAGCACCCTCATTCTGCAGACTCTGAATGATATCAATGGAAGGGGCAAACCGCATATCATCGGTTCCCGGTTTGAAAGATAATCCCAAAACACCGATCTTTTTCCCGCCCAGATTCCACAGGGTTTCTTTCACCTTATTCATAAAATGAGCCTTCTGATCTTCATTCACTTCAAGCACTGCCTTAAGAATTTTAAAGTCCACACCGGCCTTCTCGCCGATGTGGATGAAGGCCGCCAGATCTTTGGGGAAACAGAACCCACCAAAACCAATGCCGGCGTTAAGAAAATCGGGACCGATTCGGCGATCGTACCCCATGCCTTCGGCCACTTTGTGAATATCAGCGCCGACTTTCTCACAGAGCCTGGAAACCATATTGATAAATGAAATTTTGTTTGATAAAAAAGAATTGGAGGCGTGTTTGATAATCTCCGCGCTGTTCACGTCCGTGACTACCACGGGAGCTTTGAGGGGTTCATAGAGGCTCCGAAGGATTTTTTCAGACTTTTTATTCTCGACACCGATCACAATCCGGTCAGGCTTCATGAAATCTTGTATCGCAGAGCCCTCGCGTAAAAACTCCGGATTGGAAGCAAGGTCGAACTCAACCCGATGACGCTTAGGAAGATTGATCTGAATGGTTTTCTTGATCCACATACCTGTCTCAACGGGTACCGTACTTTTTTCAACAATCAGGTGATAACCTTTCAGGGCTTTGGCAATCTCGGTGGCTACCTTTTCTACCGAACTTAGATCTGCTTCACCGTTATCTTTCGTGGGCGTGCCAACCGAAATAAAAACCACTTCGGATTTCCCGACCGCATCCTGTACGGAAGTTGAAAAGGAAAGCCTTCTTTTCGCCACATTTTTAAGAACAAGATCATGAAGACCTGGTTCAAAAAAAGGTATTTTCCCTTTCTTCAGAGAGGCGATTTTCCGGCCATCATTATCCACGCAAACGACCTGGTGTCCGAGATCCGCAAAGCAAGCACCTGTCACCAATCCGACATGGCCTGATCCAATCACAGCAATCTTCATTTTTTGCAAATCCTCCTAAGAGTGAAAAGGGGAAATCAAGGCAAGCCCGCCCAAATCCCAAGATTGCGTTGTGCAACGCAGAGAAGTTGGCGGACAGGCCCGCCCAAATCCCAAGATTGCGTTGTGCAACGCAGAGAAGTTGGCGGACAGGCCCGCCCACTTCCCAGGATTGATATTGCTGGCCGTGAGATTTTGGCGGGCAAGCTCGAAATCAATGCGGCAGCGAACCTATCTTCAGAATGCTCCGTAATACTCTGAAGGAAAGCTCTCCTCAGCGTTAGAACCGTTGTAGTAGCGACCTATTCTGGGTTTCACAAACGAGGCGCGATTCCCCACTCCCAGTGAAACTTCAGGAAAGGCTTTCATCCTCAATTCCACAAAAACCTCTTTATTCCTTCCCTTCCCGGCACGGAAATCCGAATCACGGATATTGACACCGAAAGTCAGCAGAAAGTCGTGAAGATCGCGAATAGCGCGTATTTCCCACTCTTGCACGTCACCCGACTTAAAATCGGCACGCAGATAGCCGCCCGCTTTCCAAAGCTCGTTGATCTTAACCATCAAATCCATGGCGACGATATCACTCCCCTCACTTCCCGGGATGCTGGGATCTTGCCTCAAAAACCCCTGGCTCAAAATCAAACGAACCCGCTCGTTCGTCGGCTCCAAAACAACATCCACCAGCGATTCACGAATATCCTGCAGAGTGAAATCAAAAGTAGTGTGGGCTTCAAACAAAAGCCAATCATAGGGCCGAACCGTGACCTGATGTCCCCAATCGGTAAGACCGGACCCTCCGTTTCTTCCTCCGCCAAACTCGTAATTAGCAAAGGTGTTGTAGCTCACAATATCAACACGCTGGTCACCGTTATCTCTCTTTCTTTTGGTCTGCAGACGATTATCAAGAGCGAATGTGACCGTGTTGTGATTGTGAAGCGCATCGAACTCATCCATCTGCAGCAATTTTTCCGGATGAAAAGTATCCAAACGTATAGCGTCATAACGGACAATAGGCTCAAGGATGTGACGCAATTTGTTGATTTCAAGCTTCATAAAATTGGTGGAATAATCAAAGGTACGTTGAAAACGCGTACGGGCTTCAATGCCATCCCCCAGCAAGCCGCGCGCATGGTTTGAGTTGCTAAATCTTCCCCGGCTGTAAAGCGCCTCACGTGCATTCACATAAGGAGTCACTTTGACGCGTGAATCCATAATCTGAAAAGGATACTGAATTTCATGAGTCGTATCGACGCGTACGACATTCTCGTGCAGAGAAGTGCTCCTAGCAATTTTTCTCTGGAAATGCGTGAACTGAGTTTCGTGTTTGTAAAGAAGATCCGTATCAAAAAGCGGCTGATTCTTCCACACGAAATTAAACCTGGGAAGCTTCTCGAGTTCGGAGAAAAAATGGTTGCTGCGTTTGACCATCTCGGCAAACATTCCGTAATCATCACGGGTACGCGTTAGAACCGCTTGGGATCTGGGCTTCGACTCCCGGTGATCTTCCCGTTGAAAAAATTCTTGAATAAGAAATTCATCGGACAGTTCATGCCAGTTCACAATCAGATTGGTTCGCGGTTCAAAGTCGGTGCGATGCCGAATGGAAAGCCGATAGCGGGTCTTTTTTCTGCGGTTGGCAAAAGGGTTGTCTGTACCGGAGATAACGGGGGTGGGCGCCCGTTTGTCATCGACCACGTACGTTATAATCTTCCCCCTGCCGAAATTTTTAAGGTGATAACTCAAATCCGCTCCGCCCGCTATGCCGCGTTTGGTTCGATAATCCACGTGACCTTTTAGTTTGACATCCTTCGAAAGACTAAAATCCTTGGCGGTCATTACATAGAAACCGTAATTGCTGGAATAACCTGTCTTGATTTCAATAGGAGAATGCCGGTCGTCCAAAGGGATCGTAAGATAAGGGATCCAAAAAACTTTTTTGCCCAAAATTCTAAAAAAAGCATTTCTCAAAACAATTTTGTCGTTGGGGTAAACCGTCACATTCTTAGCAATGATATCGTAGTGGGGACGTTCTAAATTGCAGGTGGTTGCTTTTCCATTTTTGATCCGTATCTCATCTTTTGAAATTTGCTCAATCTCTTCGCCCTTAGCGTACCACGGATATTGATAGCCCGTACCGTTTGCAAAAGAGCCGGAGTGACTCCCAAGATCATAATCTCCTTTATCCCCGCTCAAAGTGGAACTCCCGTCAAAAACAGTGACATGTCCCTCGGCATGAGCCTTTTTGGTATCCGTAAAAACCTCTGCCTGATCCGCTTGAAGTTTCAACTGTTTGTAAGTGACCACGACATTCCCTTTCCCGGTGATTTTCTTATGATCTTTGTCGTACTGGATGTTGTCAGCCACCACTTCCACAGGAACATTATCTTTGGACCTGGATTTAGGCTTGTCTTCAGCTCGAGAAATGGAAGGGCCGAAAAAACCGATGGCGATTGCTATGGCAAGAACTAGAAAGGCGGGGCGCAGGAGTTTCGTGCAATAACTCATTAGCAATACAAAAGGGGCAAAGTTAGCTCAGACATTTTATGCCAGATACAATATACGGAACGTGTTATTCTACCAAATGATACGTAAAAAACAAACATAATCACGTGGAGTTCAAATCGCCAAAAAGCTTTAAGATCGTACCAGAAGCTACTTATATTGAGGCACCTTCTCCCAATCCTTTAGGAAGCGAGCCAGCCCGATATCCGTCAGGGGATGCTTGACCAGACTTTCCAGCACCTTAAAAGGCGCTGTCACAATATCGGCCCCAATCAAAGCGGCTTCAAGGATATGAATCGGGTGGCGAACACTGGCCACTAAAATTTGCGTTTTGAAACCGTAATTTTGATAAATAGTTTTGATGGACTTGATGAGATCCATCCCGTCATAAGCAATATCGTCCAGACGGCCCACAAAGGGACTGATAAAATAAGCTCCTGCCTTGGCAGCCAGAAGAGCCTGGGTGGGTGAGAAGCAAAGCGTGACATTGACCTTAATCCCTTCGGAAGAGAGAATTTTCACGGCTTTCAAACCTTCCAAGGTAAGAGGACATTTGACCACGATATTCTTGTGAATTTTCGCAAGTTCATGGCCTTCTTTAATCATACCTTCCTTTTCAACGCTGACCACTTCTGCACTGATGGGGCCGTTCACCACCGAGGTGATTTCGCGAAGCAATTCTTTAAAATCCTGATTCTCTTTTGCAACCAAAGATGGATTCGTCGTAACGCCATCCAGGATGCCCCAGCTTGACGCCTCACTGATCTCAGTCAAATTGGCTGAATCAATAAAAAACTTCATGTCACAAACTCCTTTCCTCGAATTTTGAATCTGGCTTTAATCGCTAGTTTTTCGTTCCGAAAGCAACCACTCGATTTCTTCCCTCTTCTTTAGCTTGATAAAGTGCCTGATCGGCTTTTTTAAGAAGTTCAAGAATAAAATCGGACCGGTAACTTTTAACCACCTGCTCTTCCAAGTCACCGGGAAAAGTCGCTACGCCGATACTTAGCGTCACTCGTGTTTCTTCATCATAGGCCCGGAATTGCCTCTTAGCAACGGCAGACCGAATACGCTCGGCCACCTCCAAGCCTTCCTTCTTATCCGTCTCAGGTAGGACGACTGCAAATTCTTCGCCTCCATAACGGGCCACGATGTCCACTCTACGCACTCCGTTGAGGATGACTTGAGCCACATCACGCAGCGTTACATCCCCCACCAAATGGCCGTGATTATCATTATAACTTTTAAAGTGATCGATATCTAGCATTAACACCGCCAGTTTAAAACCGTGCCGAATCGAGCGTTTCAGTTCTTCCTCAAAACGTTCTAGAAAATGGCGGCGCACAAAAACGTTGGTCAGACCATCAATGATGGAAAGCTCATGAACCGTATCATAGAGTTTGATTTTTTTGACATGCAGGGCAAGTTGCGCCGCGACAACTTGAAACTTAGGAAGATCCTCTTCCTGCCACCCATCCACCAGGAAAACAGCAATGGCTTTGTCTTGGACCACCAAAGGAAAAATCGCGACGGGAAAATGGAGCGACTCCTCCAGCAGCCACGAGCTATCCATTTCATCGGAAGATTTAATCACCAGCATCTCCTTGCGGTCATGCACGGCAAGAATGATTTTTTTCTCAAGATTGGTAAGATCCGTTTTCGTTTGTGAATCCTCGACGGAACCGCTCTCATGAATCGTAAATCTTCTTACCACAGAGGGAGGATCCGTCTCTCCTTGAAAAACAAGAAGAATCGACTCCTTAAAAACAAGCCCTTCAAAAATTTCCTTCCTCAAATCTTCGACCAACTTCTGATAACTCAGACAGTCATTCAATGCTTTGGCAAGCTCATAGAGATGGGTCATCTCTCCCAATTGACGGGTCATGAGCGTGAGAGAGTTTTCCTTGTCGTCATACTTCCGTTTCAAGGCGAGAACTTCCTCCGTCGACCGCGCTTTTTTTTCGGCACTCAAAGCAAGCCCATGTTTTCCCTGCATGTGGTGATAAAAACAGGTTCCCACAAGGATAAGAAAGCTTGCCAAAAAATAAAGGGACTCGGCATCGTGCGCGGTAGAAGCCTTCCAGACAAGCGAGGCAAGGATCAGCCCTGAAGAAAAAACAAAGGAAACTTTATCTTCATCAAAAAGGAAATAAAAAGGGAAAAGACATACCAAACCGGCGAGAACAAAATACGAAAGCGGGGACTTCGAGCCAAAATGATGGGCGCATAGTAAAGTCCACGCAAACAAACAGAAAAAAATAATTTTTCTTCTCATAGGCAGACCTTATTGCGTCCTCCCCTTTTGGCTTCGTAAAGATTCTGATCCGCTCTCCGCAGCAATTCCTCCCGCTCCAAAGTATCCGCCGGCATATTGCTCACCCCAATGGAAATCGTGATACCCGTGGGTTCCCGTCTGACTTCAACCTTTTCATTCTCCATGCGTTTAAGGATTCTTTCAGCGAGTTTGCGGGCCTCTACCTTTGAAATGCTTGGCAGGAGGACGGCGAATTCCTCCCCTCCATAACGAGCCGCCACACCTTCGTCACGAACTTCAGCCCTCAAAATTTCCGCAACCCGCACCAAAATCATATCCCCTGCACCATGACCAAATTTATCGTTGTAAGTCTTGAAGTGATCCAAATCGCACATGAGAACTGAAAGCTGGGTGTTGGACATCAACGCCCTTCGATGCTCTTCCTTCAGCCTCTCCTTGAAATAGCGCTGCACGTAGAGGCCAGTCAGAGAATCATGTATTGCAAGCTCCTCCGTTTTACGGTAAAGCATCGCATTCGAAATGGCCGAGCTGGCTAGATCACTTATGAAACCAAGAAGCCTCAGATCATCGATATCAAAAACCTCAGGCTTTAAAGCATTCATGCGGAAGATCCCAATCACTCTTCCCTCGCTCAACAGAGGTGCGGCCATGATATTACGCACCGAACCAAAATCTGAAATGTCTTTTGCGTCGAAGAAAATATCCTTTTTTGTATCACTCACAAGAAGCGACTTACGGTTTTTCAAAACCCAAAGATCAAACAAATCTCCCCGTTTCGCCTTGACCTTTTCTTCTTCACGAACCGTGCGAGACGAAATAAGAGAGACACCGGTTCCTTCCGGCTCGGCAAGATACAAAAGATAAGCATCCCCCTTTGGAATAAAATCCACAACTTCACGCACCGCAAGCTCCGCAACTTTGTCAAGCTCAAGGGTGCTTGCGAACCGCTCCGCCACCTTTCGCAATCCATAATACGTCGCAAACTTTCCGAGCGAGGCTTCCACTTCCTTCTCTATCTTTTTCAACTGTATCTCAAGCTGGTTTTTTTCACCTTCATTTTTCTCAAGATCCACCTGATCCATCAAAATTTGACTCTGATTTTGATTCTCAAACCAATCGAGCATGAGATAAAACCCCAGGTAAAGAAAATAGAAAAGAAAGAAAATTCCCTCATGCGTCACAATCCAGACCAGTGAATTAATGAAAGAAGCCCCTAAAGCAAAAGGGATGGCAGCCCATTTTCGAAAGCTGATCCAACCTGCGAGGATGGGAAACGTCAGAACGAAAAGAAGATAAGCAAGACGGATTTCAGAAGCTAACGCGGGAGATCCGGATCTTAGAAGACCTAAAAAATGAATCGAAGCCTGGAGAAGGACCAGGAAACTAACGAGGGCGACAAAGACGATGAGTTGTCTTAACGTTTGAGAAGAAAACATTATACAATAGTTTCTTCAGTCTCGGCATCAAAAAAATGAGCCTTGGTCATGTCAAAAACAACTTGTAAATCCTGGTTTTCTTTTGCAGTATCATTAGGGCTCACACGGGCCACGAAATTATTTTGCCCGGTTGAAAGGTGAAGGTAAATTTCCGAACCCATCGGCTCGACCACCTCAACGGTAGCGGTCACCGTGAATTCATCCGATGCCGCCTGAGCAAAAAGACGATCGTAAATGTTTTCCGGTCGGATCCCAAAAATGATTTTCTTGTTTTCATATTTGGAAATCGGGGCATAGACCTGTTCAACGATTTTCACGCGGAAACGCGTATCCTGAAAATAAAAGCTATGATTCATCCTGACGACCTTACCTTCGAGAAAATTCATGGGAGGAGAACCGATGAATCCGGCCACAAACTTGTTCTGAGGATTCTGATAAAGATGAATAGGATCGGCCATTTGCTGAATCAGACCGTCCTTCATCACCACAATACGATCTCCCATCGTCAGAGCCTCCACCTGGTCATGGGTCACATAAACCATCGTGGTCTGCAACCGGTTATGAAGCTTTTTGATTTCGGTACGCATTTGAACTCTCAATTTGGCGTCCAGGTTACTTAAAGGTTCGTCAAAAAGAAACACCTTGGGTTTGCGAACAATCGCCCGTCCGACCGCTACTCTTTGTCGCTGTCCGCCGGAAAGGGCCTTAGGCTTTCTTTGAAGCAAGGGTGCGATATCGAGAATCTCAGCCGCTTCGCGCACACGCCGGTCAATTTCCTTTTTGGGATAATGCCGCAGTTTCAAACCAAAAGCGAGATTGTTGTAAACGGTCATATGGGGATAAAGGGCGTAGTTCTGAAAGACCATGGCAATGTCTCGATTCTTCGCCGGCACATCATTGACCAGGGTGTTATCGATAAAGATTTCGCCCCGGGTGATTTCTTCAAGTCCTGCCACCATTCGAAGCGTGGTGGATTTCCCACAACCGGAAGGCCCCACCAAGACAACAAATTCCTTGTCCTGAATTTCCAAATTCACTTTATCTACGGCCACAATATCGCCCGGATAAACTTTCGAAATGTCTCTTAAAACAACCTTAGCCATCTTATGATCCGTGTGTACAGGTATAAGTTAGTATAGATAATCCAGAATATCTCCGATCACATTCTGCAAATCTTTCCGATTCACCACCAAATCAATCATTCCGTGCTCCAGCAAGAACTCGGAGGTTTGAAAATCCTGAGGAAGTTTCTGGCGAATCGTCTGCTCAATCACCCTGGGCCCCGCAAAACCGATGAGAGCCTTAGGCTCCGCAAGAATCACATCTCCAAGAGAAGCAAAGCTCGCCATTACTCCACCCATGGTGGGATTGGTAAGAACGGAAATATAAGGAAGCTTGAGCTTATGGAATCGATTCAATCCCGCGCAGGTCTTGGCCATTTGCATCAGGCTCAAGACCCCTTCGTACATTCTTGCACCGCCTCCTGAACCGGAGACAATGACTAGAGGAAATTCTTTCTCCATGGCAAACTCAATCAAGCGCGTGATCTTTTCACCCACCACAGAGCCCATCGAACCCATGATAAATCTGGAATCGGTAATCCCCAAGGCAACTTTTTTCCCCAGAAGAAGCCCCTCGCCCGTGATACAAGCCTCATTCAAGCCTGTTTTTTGCTGATCCTCAAGAATTTTCTCGGGATAACTCTTGACCCCCGTAAATTCTATGGGATCCAAAGAAGTCAAACTCGCATCCATTTCCTGAAAGGTGTCTTTATCCATCAACTGCTGAATACGTTCCCAGGCTCCGATGGTAAAGTGATAATTGCATTTGGGACATACGGAAAAATTTTCCTGAAGAGCCTTATTGTAGACTACGGTCTGACAGCTTGGACATTTCGTCCAGAGACCCTCCGGCATGGTTTTTTTTCTCTTTTTCTGAGGAACCGTGCCGTTCACTTGCTCTTCGGTTTGATTACCTTCCTTTTTGAAGATAGGCATAAATTGGAAGCCTTTCTATTTCAAGCAGTTGCAGAAAAAGAATTATAAAGGAACAAAACCCGTCTGTCAAACATTCCGTGGAGCTTTGGTCGAGTGTGGAGGAAGCAGCTTCAAAGGTTGCAATCGGTGCCATTAAGGCGGTCTATGAAATCAGCACGGAAGCCGGGGACAAAGTTTTAGATACCGTCACAGCAGGACATTTCTAAGATGCTGAAAATGCTCCTGGGCTGAAAAAATAATTTCAAAAAAGTCCAAGAATCATCTTCTTAATAATCTGAATCCCAAACATATTCAGGTTCAACCAGCGGCGTTTTCCCCGCTGTTGGGAAATCAAGGGGAAAGGTTAAAAGCTCAATAAAACCCGCACCCAATCTAAGAAACACTTTTCCAAAAGCCGGGATAATTAAAAGAATATGCTTGGCGGATTCCCCTTCCTCGGATCCCGCCAAGTGAAACTGTCGAACCAGCTCCACGGGACACGTGATGATATTGAGAGCACCCCTTTTGAGCTTATCATTCCAATGGAACTTCCTTGTCTCTTGAGTCTTTGTCTTATTTGTTGTCTTACTCGTCACCTTGCCCGTTGTCTTACTAGCAGTCTCGCCCGCCAAAACCTGCGACGCTAAAACTAAGAAGAAAAATAAAACGCTCAACGTTACCAACTTCTTAGGCATATTCCATCCTCCTTAAATGAAGAACTGAATCCATCTCAATGATATAAAGTACAGATCATTACGTAGACGAATATAGAACCTTCTGCCGCTCTCCGCAAGCTGAAATTAACCTGCAAATGTTTGAATCAATATCTGCTTCTGGTAGATTATTGACTCTGGGCTGGGAAAAAGGTAGCGGGGCTAATACCGAAGCGTTTGCTAAGACGTTCGATATGTTCTCGCGTTAATTTCCGTTTTCCACGGAGAATATCTGAGACTACGGGCTGGCCTCCAAGATCTGAAGCAAGATCGTATTGACTCAACTCGTTCTGCTCTATGAGAAAGCGAAGCACTTCCTCTGGATCGGCTGATTTGAGAGGAAATTCTTGTTTTTCATAGTCTTTGAGAAAGGTCACAACCGACTTAATATACTCTTGAATAACGGACTGAACGGTTTTGGGAAAATTCTCCGTCTCCAATTCCTTCATCAAAATGTTGATCCCTTTGTAATAGTGATCGTACATTTTTTTACTCGTAAGGGGTCTGGGAGGAAAATGGACATAGAGCCATTTCCCAAGAGGATGACTTACAGGATCTTCAAAAGGTTTCAGTTTCTTTTCTAATACGCTGAACGTCATTTATTTCCTCCATTTACCTTTGCCATATTCGATATGAGTTAGTACGTCTTTGACCATCACTATTGTGACTACATAGTTAATTAAGCTGATTAATCGATATTTATTTCCAGCAATATTAAAAACCGTATAGGGTTTTACATAATCAGCAGACCCAAATGTTTGTCTCAGCTGACTGAAATGTTTAAAGTCATTTGATTTCATAACTTGAAGCCATCCTGTCAAAGAGCTGCACGAATCTGGATACCGATTGATAAATTCATAAAGGACGCCTGTTCCACTGACGAGCATAATGAATGATAGCATATTGCTATTATTTGTCAAGCCTCAGGGAAGATCCGGTCTGATAAGGGAAAGAAAAGTGAGCGAGGGCTGAAAAGTTCTTGCCTTCGGCATGGTCCCCAATCCCGATGATTGGCGTTTCAGGATTGGGCGCCCTCCGACCTAATGGAGCCCCGCGGCATAGCCCCGCGGTACCTTACTTGCCTGCCTCGCCGGCAGGCCCGCCCAAATCCAACGGTTGGGTCGGTGCAACGCAGAGAAGTTGGCGGGCAGGCGGGTCGGCGGATTCCGCCGAAGAATTAGTGACGGACTTATCGAACCGCGTGTGTTTCGCTGACGGCGACCTTACGGCCTTGCTCTTAAAGGAGCTGTGGAAGAAGAAATAGCACGCTATCCAAGGCGTCAATGGTGCGTTTTTGACCCCATTTGATCACCTTTCTTAGCTGGTCAAATGCTTCTTCAATGTAGGGGGGAAAACATCCTGCGAAGAACGAAGCCAGAAGGGGAACTACCTTAGTAATCGAACCAAGGGCGAAGGAAACAAACTAGAAACAAGAAGAGGTATAAAAGGGAAAGCCTATATAAGATCTTGAAGCATGGCTTTCCATATCGGCACGATTATGAGCTTCTTCGGAATCCTCGATTCAAAAAATCAGCGATTTTTTTTGCCCAGGAATCTGATGCTAAAGATTTATTTTGCTTACGGAGGGCCTCAAAATCAGGACGGTAGTAACGTTTTTTATCGAGCAAAATTTGTTCTTTTCTTAATTTTTCAATGAGCCGCCTCTCCTCGGAGGAAGGCCTTGAAGCCAAGGCCAAATCCATCTGACGGTGTCCTTTCGTAATAGTGCCAAGATGATAGTACAGCGCCCCAAGCTGGATATGCCCGCGCACATAATGCGGGTGTTTGGCGAGCAAAGCTTCAAAAACATCAATCCCCTCATAAATCTGATTCGCGAGCGCCAAGCTTGTCCCTAATCCAATCCAGTTTTCAGGGTCATCAGAACCTAACTCCCTTGCCCTTTTGAAATTCTCGATAGCGGCATCCCAGTTTTTAATCTGGAAATAGGCAAGAGCCCTTCCTCGATACGCTTCCACTTCATTCGGCGCACGGAGGAGGTATTCTGAAAACGTCTCAATCGCATCTTCACAATAGCCTTCTCCCAGTCGAGCAAAAGCCTTTTCAAGCATTTCGTTCAACAACATCGGATTCACACATGCTCACAGAGCACTGGTTCCAATTTCTCCCGTCCGGATACGAACCGCATTTTCAATAGGCGTCACGAAGATCTTTCCATCGCCTACATTTTTCGTGCGGGCAATATTACTAATCCCATCTATGACTTTTTTCACGTCTTCGTCTTGGACAACAAGGTCTAACTTTACTTTGGGAACAAAGCGAACGGTGTATTCGCCACCCCGATAATGCTCGGTATAGCCTTTTTGACGTCCAAAGCCACGCACATCCGTTACCGTCATCCCCACAATATGCAGCTCATCCAAAATATTCGTTATGGGCTCAAGCTTTTCAGGCCGAACAATACAAGTAAGCATTTTCATTTGTTTTCTTTTCCTCTCTCTTTGAGTGCCCGGGCGTACGGGTGACGCTCATACGCCCGATCTCGTCGGATACAACACTGATCATTTTTCAAATACACTTTTGCCAGACTTATAAGCGGCAATCGCGATGAAGACAACAATCGATACAATTAAGCTAATCAGAGTTCCAATCATTTAAAGACCTCCTCATCCATTAATGTTTTGACGAAACCGGGGAGCCCTCATTGCTTACGCTGCTAGCCGCAGGATAATCCAGGGCCTTTAACTGAAAATCTGGATAGCAAAGAGCGCCCATTTCCGGAATGTCCAATCCGGCAAGTTCTGATTTGGGATGGCACCGTTGCCCTACAAAAATGTCAACTAACCAGTTCCAAAGGAAGGACAAGGTAAAGATGACCCCAACCAGAGTTGCAATACCAAGAAGTTGAGATACGAGCTGTCCCGCATCTCCGTAAAATAAACCTTTTACAGAACCTGGCACCCCATTCCAGCTGCCGCCGTAATTGCTGCGACCGTCAGCAAACAAGCCGACCGAGAGCACGCCCCAAAGACCATTGACGCCGTGGACTGAAATGGCACCGACGGGATCGTCAATTTTAGGAACTCGGTCAAAGAACTCAACGGCCAAGCACACCAAAATACCCGCGATCCAACCGATGATAGCCGCTCCAAGCGTATTCACAAATCCACTTGGCGCAGTGATGGCAACCAAACCGGCTAATAAGCCATTGCCAGCCATGGAGGCATCCGGTTTTCCATAACGCATCCACATATAAAGAAGCGCACCAAATGATCCGGTGCAACCCGCGAGCATCGTGTTGACTGCAATACTACCGATACGCAAGCAACCGTTGCCCGAAGCTCCCAATGTACTGCCCGGATTGAATCCAAACCAGCCGAAAGCAAGAATAAAACATCCTGTCAGAACTAAAACGATGTCATGACCGGGAATCACATTGGGACTTCCGTCTCGATTGAATTTTCCAATTCGAGGACCTAATTGCATGGCCACAGCGCAGGCTGTGAGTCCGCCAACCGCGTGCACAACACCCGAGCCGGCAAAATCACAGTAGCCGTGTCCCAACCCAAAATTCACCCCAAGCTGAGAGAGCCAGCCGCCGCCCCATGCCCAATTCCCGAAAAGAGGATAAACCACCGCGCCTAAACCAATCGTGGAAACGCAGAACGCAGAATATTTCCAACGTTCGGCGCAGGAACCCGTGACAATCGTCGTGGCTGTGTCCATGAACACCATTTGGAAAAGGAAAAGGACCATGATGCCCACATCATACGTGGCACCGTGCAGGAAAAATCCTTTGGTTCCAAACAAATTCCACGGTTTTCCAAAGAGATTGATGCTGAACTCATGATTCAGAGGATAAACACCTCCCAAATTCGCAATTGGAGCCGATCCCCCCATTTGAATCGCAAAGCCGCAGACGTAATAGGCAAAGAGACCTAATCCGTAGACCATAAAATTCATCATCATGGTATGATTAGCATTTTTTGCCCGAATTAAACCTGTTTCCACAAGGGCGAAACCAGCCTGCATGAACATGACCAAGAATCCTGTGAACAAAGTCCAAACAAAATTGATCGCAATTTTGTCTTGACCTACTTGATTGACGAGGTCAGCAAGTGTTAATCCCTTTTTAGCATCAGAGATTGTAACGTCATTGACCGTGCCGGTTAATTCCGCTCCAGGATCCCCTTTTGCGGCAATATCATCGCTCTTGGGTCCTGCAATACTTGATAAATCTTTGTCTGTTAAAGCTGTTCCTTCTGCTCTTGCTAGTGTTGCGAATCCCAAGATTGGACCTGCCACTAGCATAGCCAGAAGAGCTAAAGCCTTTAGTTTTTGGAATCTCATAATTAATCTCCTTTTTGCTCCCTTTATTTCTTCCATATCGCACGGTCGAGGTAGTGTCGATTCAGGACACCCAGCATTCCGAAAACCGTAACTAGAATTCCTCCTGAGGCAAAAAGCGCGCGACCAAAATTGGAGCTGATAATAAAAAGCCCCGCAACTGCAATCACCCAGCCTCCTAACACACACGCCAAACCAATGATTCTCATATTTTCCCCTCCTCAATCTTACGAGCCGCTCGAAATGACGCTGCTGAAATAACAAGGATGACAGCTCCCGCAATCAAGCTAATCGCACCCCCGCCTACGGCTGCTGTTCCCAAAATCGTAAAGCCCAACAGAAACCAAAACAACGCCCATCCTGAAGCCTTTGTTGTTCCGTTCATAAAACCTCCTTTGCTTCTATATACCAAATACCAAAAATGCGTCAAAAATTTGACCTTGGACCTTACAGTTAACCAGCAAGGATCATGCCAATCACCTTTATTGCTCATTCTACATCTTTTAATAGCATCGATAACAATTTGAAACGACAAAAACGTATTATCAACTGCAGAAATGTCGAAAGTCAACTTGCAGGGGTTCAGCAAAAGAGAGGTGGCAGAAGTCAGAAGAACCGGCAAGAGTTAAGCAGGAAGGCCGGGAATTGATTCAAAGATTTGAAGGGAGCTACGAGAACTCTATCCACACTAGAATGGAGGCGCGGCGCCAAGAGGAGTGCCTCTATTACAAAAAGGGCTCAGCTCCCTCTCTTCAAATCCCCGAGCGAACGTTTTGGCGGGCTTTATGCCGCCCCATTTCCGAGCGGTAGCGAATGGCGCCACTTCGTGGCGCTGAAATCAAGGAAGTCCCTTACTCGCACCGATTTCATCGGTGCTCGCGGGATCATTTCCTCGCCTTTATTGATGTACGTATGGGGCAGTCCGCAGCGTTTTTTGCTGCGGCAGCCCCATTTCCGAGCGGTAGCGAGGAAATGGGGTTCGAATTTAGACCCCTATCGAACCGCCTGCGTCTCTCTAGACAGTGACCTTACGCACATGCTTTTAAAACAGTTGTGGAGGAATATTCAATGAATCACTTTTCCAGCCCATAGCTCCTCCAGAAAAATCCTCCAAGGCAGGATGCGGATGCCGTCAGAGAGTCTGGGTGCCTTTTCGTTGCAAACGAGCAAAGCCTGCTTCACTTTAAATTCATCCTTGAAGGCTTTCAGGGGTTTAAATTCCCGGGAGTCCACAAGCGGTGAGCCCTTCACCTCAATGGCAACTTCGCCATCTCCCAGAATAAAATCGACCTCGAGCCCTGATTTTGTTCGCCAGAAATGAAGATTAAAATCAAGCGCGCGGTAAGAACGATAGGCCAGAATTTCAGTAAAAATAAAATGTTCAAAGGCCTTTCCGAACTCAGCCCCTCGTTCTTCCGCAAGGGTTCTCTTGATAATGATACCGGCAACACCTGCGTCAAAGAAGTAAAATTTGGGTGCCTTCCTGATCACTTGCCGGCTTTGCTTTCTTTTAAATGGTTCAACGATATAACCCAAAAGGGTATCACATAAAATCTGAAAATATTCCCGGACCGTTTTTGAATCGACACAGCAATCCCTGGCAATATTGGAATAATTAATCAACTCTCCATGTGAGTAACCGGCCGCGTCAAAAAACCGGGAGAAAGCGGGGATGTTTCGTGTAAGCCCTTCTTCAAAGACCTCTTCTTTTAGATAGTCCTGCACATAGGATTGAAGCGACTTCCTCGGATCATCCTGCAAAAAGTGGTCGGGCAGCATACCTCCGTTCAAGATCTTAAGCAGCTTGCACTCTCCCACCTCCGCCGTCACCAGAGGATGCATTTCATACCGCCAAGCCCTTCCGCCCAGCAAATTAGCCCTTCCCCGTTTCAGCTTTCTTGCGCTTGATCCGCACAAAATAAACCGAATCCCCTGGTTCACGATGAGTGACTGGACCTCATCAAGGATTTGCGGAACTTTTTGAACTTCATCCAGGATGACTGGATGTTCCAAATGGGACTTCTCCTTTTCGAGCAGTTGCTCGCGTAATAAAAAGGGCCTTTTGGAAAATTCCAAAAAAAGCCGGGTATCGAGAAAGTCATAAACCAGACTCTTCGGGAAACGACCCTTCAGGTAGGTTGTTTTTCCCGTTTTTCTGGGGCCCCAAAGGAATGCTGACTGTTTGGCCGGCAAATCAATTTTAAGAATTCGTTGGATGCTCATATTGGAGTATCATCCTTTTTAGTCTAACCAATTTGGATTATACTCTATTTTGGTTAATTTGCAAGAGGAGTCATTTTAGCGCCCTTTTGTGGCCCGTTGGTCTATTTATGTTTGCGCTTAACAGGCAGACGAACAACTTTACCATTCCGCCATATCACAGCAGGAACACCAGCCGCTTTATGCCGGGCGATTGCCTTTTTGACGGCTATCTTCAAGGCTTTTGTTGCGTTTGCTTGCATAGTTTGAATATCTTTTCTGGTCATAATTTCTCCGTTAATTTTAACGCTCTGTCATAAAGCTTTCGGTCAAAGATCTCGAGCTTTCCAGATTCTTCCTTTGCGATGTCATGCGGCGCATTCCCCGAATTGTCAAACAACATCCAGGAATCAATCTGCTCAAGCAAAAGCCGACCAGCCTTTAACGCAGCGGCATCCGGCGAAAAAGCTGCAAGGCCGCGCGCAATCGTATCCGCGTTCACAAAAGTTCGACATTCAGCATAATGAGGAAGAAATTCTTCCGCAAAGGTCGTTTTTCTCGCACCATTGGGCCCGGCAATAATATAAATGTTGGGCTGCTTGCTCATTTTTTAATTGGTTATCCTATTCCACAATTATACGTTATTTTCTGCGAAGCTCATCAAGCTGAACCCAATCGCCACGAGAGACCGCTCATATTCCCAAAAAAATCAACCATTCACACCGTGGCGCCCCTTTCGGCCCTTCCACAAGCGGATTGTCCCTTAAGGATGTCCCAAAATGTCCCTTATCTATGCTATAATTTAGCCATGAATGGAAAGCCCTTAAGCGAAACCAACCCTTACCTAAAGAACAAGAGCGCCTACGAAAAATACCTATTCATAAACGTTTCAAGCTCAGCGACCATTGAGCTCGGGGCTATGTCCCCGGCCATGAAAAAAGCGCTCAAAGCAAAACAGCCCACTTTTATTTATATCACTCCTGAGATCGAGAAAGACTTTTCTCAGTAACTTCCTCGAAAATCTTTTCCATCGGTTTGTAATTTTTCGCAATTCCCATTTGAACAGCGCGGAAGTACTCTTGCTTTTTCTTGCCCTTCTCAATGGGCGTGAAATCCAGAGGGGGGAGTCCTGCTTGCAGTGCCATAAGTGTTGAAAGAGTCCTGGCAAGCCGTCCGTTGCCTTCACGAAAGGGGTGAATGACAACAAGTTCGTTGTGCACTTCCGCAAGCGCTTGGACAACACGCTCTCTTGAGTCAAATGTGCAGGGTGTATACTTAATCAAGCAGCTTTTTTCAAAATCATCCATTAATTGAGGAATGAACCGGGCATTCGCAAATCTAAAATCATCCTTGGTTAAATCAACGCTTCGATACCGGCCAGCCCATTCGTAAATCTTCCCAAGCCAGACTTTGTGCATATTACAAATATCTTTGGCGGTGAAGCGTTTGTCTTTACGTACTAATTTTCGAAAAAGCGCGTCCTCTGTTTGTTTCAAAGCAATATTTTCAATCCGATCCAGCTCGGATTGAGTTTTAATTCCGAGTAAATTTTTAAGAACTCTGCCGCGCGAGCCAGGTTCGAATTCAGACTCGATCCCGGATGCTTTATATTTACCGCTTTTCTTCATTCAAATACGTTCCTGTTTACTCTCCATTTACAAAGGAAGGGAGAGAATGGGGTCAATTCCTACTCGATTATCGAGCATTTTGTTCCACTATCGAGGCCGAAATTGCGATCGAAAATCTTGAGTTAATTCCAGCTTTGGCCGCGTAAAGTTAACCCCATAAAGCTTTGACGCACCACATAACGAGTTCATAGCCCATTGTTCCAACAATTGAGAAGACTATAGCTCCAAGAACAATTCGATGCAAATTTGTTTTCTTTAGAGGCGTATTTAATTCAAGATATGGGAAAACCCATCGTGCATAACCGAAAAGTATTCGAAAAATATTTAAAAGAAAGAAGAATACGTAAACATAAATGGCGGCCTTTAAGACACCGGAGAGATTAGATATGGACGCTGGAGATGCCTTTTGTAGGAGGAACAGAATTCGAAATATGATGGGCATAATAGCGGCCCAAAGAAATAAATCCCAAATATTATTCCGATGCAACCAGCCATGGGTATTTTTTCTATTTTCAAGGAGCTCGACAATTTTCTTGTAAGTGCCCGATACCCAAGTCGTATTTTCTCCAACAATATCAATGGAACTATTTATAGGTGTAGCGATTGATGGAGAAATATTAAAATCAATAATTGGTGGTGCCGTGAAATCAAAAATTATGCGGAATTGATTGACAGGTTCTCTCTGCGTAAACGTCTTGAACCGTGTCGAATTTTCAAAAACCACTCGGTTAATCCTGTCCGGTAAACTTGGGTCATCAAAAATACCCTCGTTCTCTGTGAAAATATACTCTCCTCGGGCGCCATAAATATGGATGACAACCTTATACAAACTTTTCGCGTATTTCTTTAACCCATCGAATTCTTCCTGCGTTTTGTCCGGCTGAGGAACCAATTTTGCGATGTCATGGTCAGCGCTTTCATCAGTTGACCCTTTAAGGACTGAATACAATTTTTTAAAAAAGAGAAGGTCAAGAGTGGAGTTTGGTATCAGTTCAAAGATTTTGTTTGATTTGTATGTATAGCCAACATCAGCCTGAGTCGAAGGTTGATTCGTTTCAATTTTGGCGACTTCTTTAGTGGTCATTTGAATCTCCGGCCTTTTCGGTATCTTCAGAAACTTCTTTTTTTGTTTTAGCTATCTTTCTGTCCTGAAGTCTCTTGCGTAGCACAAAGCAATAGTTGATGAATTCCTTAAGGAATGATTCCATTTCAATAGCATCCTCACGCTTTAATTGGTCAAATTCATCTTTAAGAGGATGAGCCCCTAAGTTGCCCACAACTCTCATTTCGTGAGCTAAATCTTTGAGTTCTGGTGTAATAATTCGCTTTCTTTCT
>OBEQ010296636.1_pt1 | contig 40177 bp, 43 predicted proteins | sample 1670901 | NCBI WGS metagenome assembly OBEQ01 (sample SAMEA104232315, study PRJEB22302) | groundwater metagenome | biome: forest; feature: aquifer; material: groundwater | place: USA | collected 2011-08-07 | depth 5.4 m | reverse complement strand
GGCAAAATGGCTACTCTTGTCATCCCGAACTTGCTTCGGGATCTCTCCTGTTAAGATGTTGAAACGAGTTCAGCATGACATCTCAGTTTTTGACAAAAGAAAAGGCCCTTCTTGCGAGGGGCCCTTTCAGATTGCCTATCTTGCGATAAGCTTGGATATAATATAACAAGAAAAAAACATTGTCAACATAGCAAAATGAGGCTAAAATACCCCAATAATTGACAATCAAGAGTTAACAATCAACAATTAAATCTTATGAAAACCGAAAAAGATAGAAAAATCTATAGCGTTTCTGAAGTAAATTATTTTGCCAAACAAACGCTGGAGCAAATGGAATTGTGGGTTGAAGGCGAAGTTACTACCTTTAAAGAAAACCCCAACTGGCGCTTCTATTATCTAGATCTGAAAGACGATAACGCTCTTCTACCATGTGTCGCCGATGGATCAGTCTTCGATCAGTACGGCGGTTCGCAATTAGTCGGCCAAAAGATTTTGGCCTACGGTTTCCTCTCACTTTACGAAGCCCGCGGCCAATACCAATTTAAAATTAAAAGAATTGAAGCGGTAGGGGAAGGCGTTCTGCAAAAAAAACTGGAAGAGCTGATTAAAAAACTCAAAGGCGAAGGTCTATTTGACGCCGAACATAAAAAGGAAATTCCTGTCTACCCCAAAAAAGTTTGTGTTGTAACATCTGCCGGTTCCGACGCATGGAACGATTTTAAACGCCACACTGCCGGTAAATTTCCGATTATCGAACTCCACACCGCCGATGTCCGGGTTCAGGGTTTAAAATCTGTCCCCGGGCTGCTCGAAGTCTTGTCGCGGGTTGATAAGCGCGGTTTCGACGTCATTATCATCACACGCGGCGGCGGCTCACTGGAGGACTTGGCAGCTTTTAACGATGAGGCAGTTGCCCGCGCCATTTTTAAAATGCAAACTCCAACCGTTGTTGCTATTGGCCATGAAGCCAATGAATCTCTAGCAGAATGGGTTGCCGACCGTCGGGCTTCAACCCCAACGGACGCCGCTAGCATTGTCACTTCCGGATACAGCCAAATCATGGAAAAGCTAGAATCTTTCGGCGTGAGTCTCAAAAATCATGCTGATTATTTTTTCTCTGCCAATTTCCAAAGGCTTGATTACAATTTCCACAGACTTTTTCAAACAAAGTCCTATTTCAAAGACTTGCCGCATCGCCTAAAAATCATTACCCAATCTTTTGCCCATCACCAAAAGTATTTAATTACCGATGCTTCTGTCAAATTGGTAAATCTCGCCAAATCATTAAGAATTCTTTCACCTCAAAACACTCTCTCCCGCGGTTATTCTATTACCACAGACAGCCAAGGAAGGGTTATCAAAAGCACGAGTGGCGTTGTCCTTGGAGACATTGTTGGTGTAAAATTGGCTCGCGGAAGTTTAACATCGCAAGTTAGATCCAAAAATGGCTAAAAAATCTAAAGATGATTTGAATTTCACCAAGGCACTAGCAAGGCTTGAGGAAATTGTCCAAAAATTGGAAGAACCGGATCTGGATTTAGAAGAAGGCCTTAAACTATTGGAAGAAGGCGTTAAGCTTCACAAACTTTGCAAGAGTAAATTAACAGAGGCCAGCACCAAAATCTCAACGATCTTAAAAGACGAAAAACCGGATGTTGCATTAACCGAAGTAATTGAAGAAGATATAATGATTTGAGTCAGGGGGTGATATAAAATAGCAGACAAAAAACTGGGTACCGTTACCCACTACTACGATAAAATTGGCGTAGCCGTTGTCAAACTTACTGGCGGAGATCTAAAAATCGGCGATCAAGTTAAACTCGTTGGCAAAGACGACCAGGAATTTACCGAAAGTGTAACTTCAATGCAAATAGAGCACGCTGATATCGATATTGCCAAAAAAGGAGACGAGTTCGGCATTAAAGTCGGAAAACCCGTCAAGAGTCCTTCGCCAATTTTAAAGGTTTGAAATGATTTACTTGCTCCACGGAGAAGATAAAAGTGCCGCCTATGCTCGTCTAGAGCAAATTATCAAAACTTACCCCCAGGCAAAACGCCTGAATTTTTCAAAGGAAAATACCAAAGACGATCTTTATATGGCAATTTTTGGCACCAGCCTTTTAGAAGATGAAAACGTTCTTATCGTTCAGAATTTCCTCAGGGACAAAAAGCTAACTGTCAAAGACGAAATTTTCAAAAAAACACCCAAAGATACGGTTCTTGTTCTGTGGGAGCAAGGGCAAATTTCGCCTTCCCAAATAAGATCACTCGCCGCTTTTAGCCAAGTTGAAGCTTTCAAACCAGAACCTGTTATTTTCCGGTTTCTAGACGCGCTTTCCCCAAACGCCAAGAGTACACTGTCTTCTCTCCAAAACTTGGAGTCTGAACAAGAGAGTCCCATAATTTGGCACATTTCGTCAAGATTAATCCACCTTATTCTTGCAAAGCTTGGTGCAAGTTCCGACCAGGCAGGCAAAATCAGCGGTAGAAATCTTGCCCCCTGGCAGTGGGACAAAATAAAAAACCAAACCGGCTTATTTGACTTAAAAACCCTGAAAAATTTTCTCACCGGTTGTCTTAAGGCAGATCTGGCAAACAAAACCGGCAAGACTAACCTGGAAGAGCCGACACTCGCCACCTTTCTCATCCTTAAATATTTAAAAAGTTAAATGCTACAATAAATCTATCTAATATACCGATTTTAAATCGGGAAATTAGGTTTTGTCTTTCCAGTGAAAGATCTTGTTTGGTTTTCAGAAGTTGATAAAAACGATACATCCTTGGCCGGGGGTAAAGGCGCAAACCTCGGCGAACTCTATAAAATCGGCGCCCCGGTCCCAAATGGCTTTATCATCACCTCGCAGGCATACTTTCGCACCTTGGAAGACTCTGGTGTCACAGACAGGATTAAAGGAATCCTCTTTAACCTTGACGTTGAAAACCCCACACTTTTAGCAGACAAAGCACTTGCCTGCCAAAAGGTCATTAGTGGCATAAAGCTTGATACAAAGCTTGAATCGGCAATCGTCAGATACTATAAGAAGTTGACTAAAGACAAAGACAAGCTCGTTGCCGTCCGTTCATCAGCCACGGCCGAAGACTTACCAGATGCCTCCTTCGCCGGCCAACAGAAAACCTCTCTAAACGTTTCCGGCATCGGTAAGCTTAAAGAGGCAATTTTTGATGGCTGGGCTTCGCTATTTGAAGCCAGGGCGATCTTCTACCGCGTCCAGAAAAATTACGACCATTTCAAAGTCGGCATAGCATTGCCGGTCCAATTAATGGTTGAATCAGAGGTTTCCGGCGTCATGTTTACAATTGACCCAGTCACCAATAATAAAAAGATTGTCATAGAAGCAATCTTTGGACTTGGTGAGCTAATCGTCAGCGGCCAACTGACCCCAGATCATTATGAGGTAACGAAAGACAATTTTAAGATAAGTGCTAAAAATATCGTTTCGCAAGATAAGCAGTTAGTTAGGGCCAAGTACGGCAACAAGGAAGTGGCCATCTCCAAGCCCTACAAAAAGGCCCAAAAATTACCGGATGAAAAAATCATCGAGCTTGCCAAACTCGGCGCCCTTATCGAAAAGCACTATTTCTGGCCGCAGGATATTGAGTGGGCCTATAGAGATAATAAACTTTACATCGTTCAAACAAGGCCGGTGACGACCACCGGAAATACCCAAACTAGACTTGAAAAGAAAGAATCGGAAAATTTAGGAAAAACTGCTAAAGTTATAATCCTTCAAGGAGCTCCGGCATCACCGGCGATTGCGTCAGGTCCGGTCGTTATCATTAAATCCGCCCGAGAGCTTTCAAAGGTGCAAAAAGGCATGGTTCTGGTAACCGAAATGACAAACCCCGATTTTGTCCCGGCAATGAAACGGGCTTGCGCTATAGTTACCGACCGCGGTGGCAGAACTTCCCATGCCGCCATTGTTTCGAGGGAACTTGGTATTGCCTGTGTGGTAGGAACCGGCAATGCCACCAAAAAGCTTAAAAACGGACAGGTTGTTACGGTGGATGGAGCCAAAGGCATAGTCTACCTTGGGGCATTAAATCTAAATAAAAAGAATCAGGACGGTGCTATGGAAAAAACCAAAACACAGCCGAGAAAAACCGCCACAAAGCTCTATGTTAATCTGGCAGAACCCGATCTTGCTCCGAAAGTTGCCGCCAGAAATGTTGACGGGGTCGGACTTTTGCGGGCCGAATTTATTTTAGCCCAAATTGGCACCCACCCCAAAAAATTTATTGAAGACGGAAAGAGCGATCTTTTTATCAAAAAACTAGCCGATGAACTTACGGTTTTTGCCAAGTCTTTTGGCAGCCGGCCGGTTATCTATAGGGCTTCCGATCTCAAATCCAATGAATACAGAAACCTTGCCGGAGGCGACAGATTTGAACCCGCTGAATCAAACCCGATGCTCGGCTACCGCGGCGCCTTTCGCTATATAAAAGACCCCGAAACATTCAAACTAGAACTCGATGCCATCAAAAAAGTGCGCCAACACCATAAAAATCTTCACCTGATGATTCCATTTGTCAGAAGCCCGCAAGAACTGCAAAGCGTCAAAGACCTTGTCACAGCCTCCGGACTTTTCCAAGATAAACACTTCAAATTTTGGATGATGGCCGAAATTCCCACAAATGTTATCAGTCTTTCGGAATTTATCAAAATAGGCATTGACGGCATTTCCATTGGTTCAAATGATTTAACGATGCTACTCCTTGGCACCGACCGCGATAACGAAGAGGTAGCAACCGAATTTAATGAACTCGACCCTACTGTTCTATGGGCGCTCGAACACCTTATCAAAACCTGCAACAAGGAAGGTATTACATCTTCAATTTGCGGCCAAGCACCCTCAATTTATCCCGAGCTAACTGAGAAATTGGTCTCTTGGGGCATAACCTCAATTTCGGTCAATCCCGACGCTATCGAATCAACTCGCCAGATAATCGCGGGAGCAGAGCACAAGTTGGTATCTAAGGGTTAATATAATAAATAGGCCATGTCCAAAATTAAAAAAATAGTTGCCAGAGAAATTCTAGACAGCCGAGGGCAGCCTACAGTTGAAGCCATCGTCCAGCTTGAAGACGCTGCCGTTGGCATTTACTCGGTTCCATCAGGCACTTCAGTCGGCAAACATGAAGCATTTGAACTTCGTGATGGCGATAAAACAAGATTCGGTGGCAAAGGCGTTTTAAAGGTACTTGGTAATATCTCGACTGTTCTCGCCCCTCAAATAATCGGCATGGATGCCCAAAACCAACAAGAGATAGACAGTGCGATGATCACCTTGGATGGAACAGATGACAAAAGTAAATTAGGCGCCAACAGCATTCTGGCCCTCTCCGGTGCTATCGCCAAAGCCCAAAGCGCCTCCGAAAAAGTGCCGCTTTACCAATATATCGCTAAAATTGCCGGTGCTAGTACTCGCGAGTTTTCCATACCTACCCCGATGTTTAATATTTTAAACGGGGGCTTGCATGCCGGTTTTAATCTGGATTTCCAGGAATTTTTAATTGTCCCACCCAAAGCTAACACTTTTTCCCAAAACCTGAAATTCGCCGCTGAAGTCTACTCTCACCTAAAGGATGTTCTCAAATCCCAAAACTACGCCACCCTCCTTGGAGATGAAGGCGGATTTGCCCCCGCGCTCTATTCCAACATGGAAGCTTTCAAGGTTTTTGAAGAAGCCGTCACCAGTGCCGGTTACAAAACTGGCCTTGACGCCTTTTTCTCGCTGGATGTTGCTGCTTCTAATCTTAAAAAGGGGAGTACTTACAGAATTAAAGATAAGCCAGTCCCGCAAACGGCGGGCGACCTCATCGAGTTCTACATTTCTTTAAATGAACAATACCACCTTCTGTCGCTCGAAGACCCCTTCGCCGATGATGACTGGAATGATTGGACAAACCTTTTGGAAAAACTCGGCGGGGAAACGCTAATCGTTGGTGATGATCTTACCTCCACAAACATAAAGCTATTGGACAAGGCCATAGAAGAACACGCCCTAAACGCCGTCATTGTCAAACCAAACCAGATCGGGACAATTTCTGAAACTTTGAAATTTATCCAAAGAGCCAAAGAGGCAAAATTAAAAATTGTTGTTTCTCACCGCTCCGGAGAAACGAACGATGATTTTATTGCTGATTTATCTGTCGGAATTGGGGCCGATTACGCCAAATTTGGGGCGCCGGCTCGTGGTGAAAGGGTTGCCAAATACAACAGACTCTTGGAAATTGAACATGAATTGTCATAATGCTAAAACCCTCTCAAATACCTAAGCCCTTAGTCCTTTGTATTCTCGACGGCTGGGGGCAAACGCCGTCGTCGCCCTCAAATGCCATTACTTGCGCAAATCCTGTCAATTTTACAAGGTTTTGGCAAAACTTTCCCCACACTACTTTGGCAACTTCCGGGACAAGCGTTGGTTTACCGCAAGGAGAAGTCGGAAACAGCGAAGTTGGCCATCTCAATCTTGGTGCGGGAAAAATTGTTTTTCAAGACCAACAAAGAATAGATAGCGCCATTTCTGACGGTTCTTTTTTTACGAATCTTGCTTTCGCTGGCGCCATTAACCATTGCCATAAAACTGGTGGTAACATCCATTTGCTGGGGCTTATCGGTACGGGCTTTGTACACAGTTCGATAAGTCACCTATTCGCCCTCCTCAATCTTTTCCAGCAAAAATCCGTTGCCAAAGAAAAAGTGAAACTGCATCTTTTCACCGACGGCCGCGATAGCCCTCAAACTTCTGCCAAACTGCTAATTTCTCAAATCCAAGAAAAGTTAGATCGCCAAAACCTTGGCCAAATTAGCTCGATTTGCGGAAGGTACTACGCCATGGATCGTGATAACCGTTGGGAAAGAACTGCCAAAGCATACTTCGCTATCCTCGGCAGAACTACAAATCTAAAAAACGATCCGCAAAAGGCAATTGAAGATTCATACACCGACGGCAAAACCGACGAGTTCATCGAACCTTTTGCCTTAACTGACCAAGAAGGGAACTTGATCGGCCCCGTCAAGGAAAATGATGCCCTCATCTTTTTCAACTTCAGACCTGACCGAGCAAGACAACTTACTAAAGCTTTCGTCCTCCCAACCCTCAGTGGTCAAGAAACGGCCTCCGGCGATAAAGTAGAAGCCTTTGATCGGGGTGCAAAAATTGACAATCTCTTTTTTGTTTCGATGACAGAGTATGAAAAGGATTTACCAGTTTCAGCCGTCGCGTTTGGGCCAAATGAAGTATCTATGCCGCTTGCCCGAGTTCTTTCTGAAAGACACCTAAAACAGCTCCATATATCTGAAACCGAAAAATATGCCCACGTTACTTATTTTTTTAACGGCGGCAGGGAAGAACCTTTCCCGGGAGAAGACCGGATCCTGGTAAACTCCCAGAAAGTTGCTTCCTACGACCTCGTCCCCCAAATGTCTACCCCCGAAGTCTGTAAAAAATTAATTACCTATATAGCAAGTGGTATTTACGATTTTATCGTCGTCAATCTTGCCAACGCAGATATGGTAGGCCATACAGGGAACTTTGAAGCAACTGTCAAAGCCATAAACGCCATAGATGAATGTCTCAAACAAATTACGGAAGCCACGCTTGGTGCCGGCGGTGCGCTACTTATTACTGCCGACCATGGCAACGCGGAAGAAATGGCCGACGTCAAAACCGGCCAAATAGATACCCAACATAATGCTAGTCCTGCTCCCTGCATTTTCGTTATCAAGGAGTTTGCCAGAAACGCTCAAGAACTGCCAGAAGGCCTGCTTGCCGATGTTGCTCCCACAATTCTATCTCTTTTAAATATTCCCAAACCCTCTAGCATGACGGGCAAAAACCTGCTTGCCTAACCCCTTTAAATTTCAATTTTCTACCCGTACAATGTACCGATGCACCAATCTGTCTTAGAAACAATAGTCTTGTGGGTAATATCCATTATCGCAACAGTTGGCTACCCGGGGATTTTTTTGCTCATGGCCATAGAATCGGCTCTAATCCCAATTCCCTCTGAAGTAATCATGCCCTTTTCCGGCTTTCTTGTATCGCAAGGGAAATTTAATTTATGGATCGTAATTTTAGTGGGAGCTTTGGGAAACTTGGCCGGCTCTTGGGTCGCTTATGGTTTAGGCTACTACGGTGAGAAAAGGTTGATCAGAAAATTAGTCGTAAAATATGGCAGGTTTATTCTTTTAACGGAAGAAGAATTTGATAACTCTATTAAACTGTTCAACAAATACGGCCAATGGGCCGCCGCTGTCTCTAGGGTTCTACCGGCAATAAGGACTGTTATTTCGCTTCCGGCCGGCATCGCCAGGCTACCTTTTTGGAAGTTTTCGGCCTTAACCTTTTTTGGGTCTCTAATCTGGTCTACTGTACTCACATTAGTTGGGGTAAAACTTGGAGAAAACTGGGAAGCTATTCGCCCGATTTTCCGCAAGTTTGACTTTTTCATCGTTATTCTTGCAATAATCTTAATAGGAGCCTACGTTTACCATAAACTCCTAAAAAGAAAAGCTAGTGCCCAAAAAGCTTAAAAAGATCTTCTCAAGATTTGGACCCGGATTTATAACCGGAGCTTCCGACGACGACCCTTCCGGTATTGCTACTTATTCCCAAACAGGCGCCCAATTTGGTTACACCCAATTGTGGACCGCGCTTTTTTCTTTCCCGTTTATGACAGTTATCCAGGAAATGTGCGGCCGGATTGGTATGGTTACAGGCAAAGGCCTATCCGGCGTTATTGCCACCAACTACTCCAAAAAAATTCTTTATTTTTCAATACTTTTACTCCTGATTGCCAACACTATTAATATTGGTGCCGACCTAGGTGCAATGGCGTCGTCTGCCCAGCTTCTAATTCCCGCGCCATTTATCATTCTGCTTTTAACAATTACCGCCCTCTCACTAATTCTTGAAGTCTTTGTTTCTTACAAAGTTTATTCAAAAATGCTAAAATACCTCACGTTTTCCCTATTTTCGTACATTATTGTCGCCTTTGTAGTTAAACAAGATTGGTCAAAAATACTTTCTGCCACTTTCATTCCGACCATATCCTTTAATCGGGATTATTTCCTCAATATCGTCGCCATTTTGGGAACAACCATTTCGCCATATTTATTTTTCTGGCAATCCGACGAAGAGGTCGAAGAAGAAGTCGAATTTCATAAAATCCGGGCCATGGGCAAAGGTGTGCCAAAAATCACCAAAATAGATGTTAGGGATATGAGAATCGACACCATAGTCGGAATGTTTTTCTCCAACCTTGTAATGTTTTTCATAATAGTCACTACCGCCTCGACACTTGGGGCAATCGGTATAACAAATATAAACACCGCTACAGATGCCGCCGAAGCCTTAAGGCCAATAGCCGGTAATTTCACTTTTTTTCTTTTCGCTGCCGGTGTAATCGGGACCGGGCTTTTGGCCGTTCCCGTACTTTCGGGTTCCGCTTCTTACGCCATATCCGAAGCTTTTGGCTGGAAAGAAGGGTTGTCTCGCAAGTTCAAACAGGCGCACGGTTTTTACGGCATTATTACCATTGCTACGCTCTTGGGGCTTCTAGTTAACTTTACTAATATCCCGCCCTTTAGAATTCTCTATTACACAGCTGTTTTAAACGGCATTGTTGCTCCGCCACTCATGGTTTTAATTTTATTGATATCAAACAATCCAAAAATCATGGGTAAATACACCAGCAATACTTTTAGCAATATCGCCGGCTGGGCAATCACACTGGTCATGACCTTTGCCGCCTTTGCTCTTCTCCTAAGCTTCTTTAGTAAGTGATAATTAATTTAATTATATTTGCGGATTACGGAGGTAACTTTTCCTTGTATCGTTACATTTTTAGCGTAAATCGGCTGCATGGTTGAATTGGCGGGCTGGAGTCTTACCCGATCCGCCTCTTTAAAAAATCTCTTTAAAGTTACAACGCCATTTTCTATCATCGCGACTACAATATCACCGTTATTAGCATGATTTGTTTCCTCAACAACTACAAAATCCCCGTCTAAAATTCCGTCATCGATCATCGATTCGCCCTTGACCTGCAGAACATAAGATTTTTTATCAGCGGAAACTAAGTTCGGAGAAACGGGAAATGTCGCATTTGGATCTGTATAAGGTTCAATCGGCGCACCGGCCGCGATATATCCCATTACCGGAAGTTCTATCCCTTTAACGATTCTTCCAATTTTCTGTTCGATAAGTTCTATTCCGCGAGTAATGCCGCTCGACTTTTTAATGAGGCCCTTTTTTTCAAGGGTGGCCAGATGTTCATGAACTGTCGCTAGGGATTTAACACCAAGATTCCTGGCAATCTCAACCAAAGTCGGAGCATGACCATGTTCCTCAATATAATCATTAAGAAAACCCAAAATCTCTTTTTGTCTGCGGTAGATAACTGTTGCCATAAAGACATACTACCAAAGAAAACCCGAACATGTCAAGAGGTATATTTTACCTTAAGTGCGATATAATAGTAGTTCTATGAAATTCCAATTAACATCTGCTTACAAGCCTACTGGTGATCAACCCGTCGCAATCAAAAAACTAGTGGAAGGCATCAGCAAAGGATATAAACACCAAACACTTCTTGGCGTAACCGGTTCCGGCAAAACCTTTACTATGGCCAATGTTATCCAAAAAACCCAAAAACCAACTCTCGTTATTTCCCACAACAAAACCCTGGCAGCCCAACTATATCAGGAATTCAGGGAATTTTTTCCAAACAACGCCGTCTCTTATTTCGTTTCTTATTACGATTACTACCAACCAGAAGCTTACATGCCCGCAACGGATACCTATATCGAAAAAGAAACAGAAATAAACGAAGAAATCGACAGGCTTCGTCTTGCGGCCACCACTGCTCTTGCTTCCAGAAACGATGTCATCGTCATTGCTTCGGTTTCCGCTATATACAACTTGGGCTCCCCGGCAGAATACCAAAACTCCAGAATTCTTTTGGAAACCGGCAAGGCTTGGTTAAGGAATGATCTTCTAACCGGCTTTTCCAAACTCCAATACGACAGAAACGACACGGATTTTGCCAGGGGAACTTACAGGATCCGCGGCGAATCCATTCAGCTCTTTCCGTCTTACGAGAATAATGCTCTCAAGCTGACGTTCTTCAACCAAACTTTGGAAAAAATTGAATCAATTTCCCCAATAACCGGTCAGTCCATCGAAAAACTTGAAACAGCCGCCATTTACCCGGCCAAGCATCACGTTTCTTCCGACGAAACTGCTTTTGCGGCCATAAAAACCATCCAGATTGAACTCGAAGAGCACCTAAAAGTCTTAAAAGCCGCCGGCAAAGAACTCGAAGCCCATCGCTTAAAACAAAGAACTCTCTACGATCTGGAAATGATCAATACCTTTGGCTATTGCAAAGGAATCGAAAATTACTCTATTCATTTTGATGGCCGTAATCCCGGCGATCCGCCTTACAGCCTTTTGGACCATTTTCCCAAAGATTATCTATTAATTTTAGATGAATCTCACATGACTGTCCCACAAATCAACGGTATGTACAATGGTGATCGCTCCCGAAAGCAAATGCTCGTGGATTTTGGTTTTCGTTTGCCTTCAGCTTTCGACAATCGTCCGCTCCGGTTTGACGAATTCTCCCGTAAAATAAATCATGTCATCTACACCTCAGCGACTCCCGCCGATTATGAGATGAACATCTCAAATCAAGTCGTCGAGCAATTGGTTAGGCCAACAGGCTTAATTGATCCGCAAATAGAAATTAGGCCGTCCGAGGGGCAGATAGAAGACCTGATGGCAGAAATTAAAAAGCGCACCGCCAAAAAACAAAGGACGCTCGTTACGACCTTAACTAAACGCATGGCGGAAGAACTCTCTAAATATTTGGAAGAAAAAGGCTTAAAAGTCCAGTATTTACACTCTGAGGTCATGACTCTGGACAGATCAGACATACTGGATGATTTGCGGTTGGGTAACTATGATGTTCTCGTCGGTATAAATTTACTCAGAGAAGGTTTAGACCTGCCAGAAGTATCCCTCGTTGCCATCTTAGACGCCGATAAAGAGGGTTTCCTGCGATCAGAAACGTCACTCGTCCAAACAATGGGCCGCGCCGCCCGCCACCTCGAGGGTTTGGTCGTTTTGTATGCAGACAACATTACAGGTTCTATGCAGCGGGCAATAGATGAGGTCAACCGCCGCCGCAAAATTCAAGAAGAATACAATCAGGAACACGGAATCACCCCCGAATCTATCGCCAAACCAATTCGCGAAAAGTTGGTCAACCGCGAACAGATATTTGAAGAGAAGAAAAAATCCTATCAAGACGCCGTCATTCAGTCCGCCCTCGATCGTGCCAAAGAAGGCTCACTTCTGGCCGACGACAAGCAAAAACTAGTTCGCGTCCTAACCCGCGAGATGAAAGACGCCGCCCGTATCCTCGACTTCGAACGCGCCGCCATCCTCCGTGACCAAATCCAATCGGTAAGAATTCAATAACCCCCAAACTTCGCTAAGTGATATAATATTTTAAAGTGACTTACAAATTAAGCCGTGAAGCTGTTGGTATACTTGCAGGCCTCATAGTAAATTTTATAATTACGTTCGGCAGATTTCTTATGTTACGTATTGCCTTTAGCAACATAGATCGATCATCTGCCTTTTTTGGCCCGCTTTTAGTTATCACGCCTGATATTATTACTATTGCCATCTTTTCTCTAATCATTAGTGCTTTAATCACATATGTAATTACTCGTCAATTCAAAGCGGCACTTGCTGTATTTTTACTGGATATTCTCTTCAATTTTTTCATAGTGCTTGTGACAATCGGGACACTGACCTAAACTGCCTCAACAAAAGACCTTGCTCCATCATTCCCTTTGGTGATAAAATTGTAGATTCGCTTTTACATGGACAAACTAATCATCAAAGGTGCGCGAGAGCATAACCTTAAAAACATTTCTGTAGAAATTCCCAAAAATAAACTTGTAGTCTTTACTGGTATTTCCGGTTCGGGCAAATCATCTTTGGCTTTTGACACTATCTATGCCGAAGGACAGCGCCGCTATGTCGAATCCTTGGCATCCTACGCGCGCCAGTTCTTAGGTGTCATGGATAAACCCGATGTCGACTCGATCGAAGGTTTATCTCCGGCAATTTCAATAGACCAAAAATCCACGTCTCACAATCCTCGCTCAACAGTTGGCACGGTTACCGAAATTTACGATTACATGCGCTTGCTTTTTGCCAGGATCGGTCATCCTCATTGCCCAATCTGCGGCCGGGAAATTTCTCACAGATCAAAGGAACAAATAGTAGATGACATCCAAAAACTGGCAGATAACAGTTCTAAAAGGGGCACAAGAGTTTTAATTCTTGCGCCGGTTGTTAAAGACAGAAAAGGGGAGTTCAAAGATCTTTTCAATGATTTGGTCAAAAAAGGCTACACATATAGCCGTGCCGACGGCCAGGTTAAAGACAACGAAGAAGATTTCGTGTTAATCAAAACCAACAAACATTCAATCGAAACCGTTATTGACAGGCTGGTCTTACCAACTGATAAAAGCCGTTTGTCTCAATCAGTTGAGCAAGCCCTCAAACTTGGCGAGGGTAACCTGATCGTTTCCGAGATTCTCGATAAGTCCTTTGACATTCCTATCTATCCAAAAGAATTTAAAGACCATTTATTTTCCGAAAAATTCGCTTGCCCCATCGACAACATCTCACTTCCGGAAATCGAACCGAGAAGCTTTTCATTTAACTCGCCACACGGGGCTTGTGAGGTATGCAGTGGTCTAGGTACTCTTAGGAAAGTTGACCCGGATTTAGTATTTAACAAAAATCTAACCATCGCCGAAGGCGCCATCCTTCCATGGGCGCGTCTGGTCCAAAGCGATTCCTGGTCGTGGCGCGTTCTGGAAACCGTCTGTCGTCAAAACCGCATCGATATCAACAAACGAATCGACGACTTGTCAAACGACCAAAGAAACTTAATCCTCTATGGAGATCGCGGTCAGGTCTATAGTGTCAAAGGCGCAAATCGCTTTGGCAAAACCGTCTCCTGGGACACTCAGTACGAAGGCGTAATCCCCCAACTAGAGCGCAAGTATAGCGAAACCGAATCCGACTTTGTCCGCAGGGAATCGGAAAAATTCATGAGGATCGACGTTTGCACTGCCTGCAAAGGCGCCAGGCTTAAACCAGAAGCGATCTCCGTAACGATCGACAAAAACTCCATTGCCAAGATTGCCGACCTTTCAATTATCAATCTCTCCGACTGGCTAAAAGAACTTTCCACTTCCAGCCATCCTGAACTTGTTTCAGGATCCAAAAAAGATTTTTCGGCTTCGCCTCAGAATGACAAATCTGGTTTTACTCTTTCCGAAAGGGAAAAAGTTGTCGCCAAACCGATTTTAAAAGAACTTTCCGCCCGGGTTCAATTTTTAGTCGACGTGGGCTTAGATTATCTGACGATTTCCAGAACAGGCAACACGCTGGCGGGTGGCGAAGCCCAAAGAATCCGTCTTGCCTCCCAAATTGGCTCCGGCCTTTCCGGCGTGCTCTACGTCTTAGACGAACCTTCAATCGGTCTTCACCAGCGTGATAACATCCGGCTTATTAATACCCTCAAGCGCTTAAGGGATCTTCAAAACACGGTTATAGTCGTCGAGCATGACCGGGAAATGATGCTCTCCTCTGATGAAATTCTGGATTTTGGTCCGGCGGCAGGGGAACACGGAGGAAAAATCATCGCCCAAGGATCTCCGGCACAAATTATTAAAAACCCCGCATCAATTACCGGTAAATACTTATCGGGTAAAAAGAAAGTCGAGGTCCAATCGATAAACCACCAAAGCGCCGAGCCATCAAATACTCTAACCATCGTCGGTGCCCGCGAACATAACCTCAAAAATATTAATGTCGATTTTCCGCTTGGGAAATTTGTCTGCATCACCGGCGTTTCCGGTTCGGGCAAGTCAACCCTAATCCACGATATTCTCTATAATTCCCTGGCCACGGAAATTTTTCGCTCCCGCCAAAAAGCCGGCCAGCATGATCTCATACGTGGATCCGAGAATTTAGACAAAGTAATCTTAATCAACCAGTCTCCAATCGGCAGAACTCCCCGCTCCAACCCTGCTACTTATACCGGCGCCTTTACCCATATTCGCGAACTCTTCGCCCAAACCACAGATGCCAGAATCCGCGGTTATAAACCCGGCCGGTTTTCTTTCAACGTCAAAGGCGGCCGCTGCGAAGCTTGTGAAGGCGAAGGCCAAGTTAAAATCGAAATGCAGTTTTTGCCCGACGTCTATGTCGATTGTGAAGTGTGTAGCGGCAAAAGGTATAACGAAGAAGCTTTGGAAATCCACTACAAAACGAAAAATATCTCAGAAGTTTTGGATATGACCGTCGAAGAATCTTTAAGCTTTTTTGAAAACATTCCCCAAATCAAAACCAAGTTGGAAACAATTTACGACGTGGGCCTGGGTTATATTCGTTTGGGTCAGCCGGCCCCGACATTATCTGGTGGTGAAGCGCAGCGCGTTAAATTGGCAACAGAACTTAGCAAACGGGCCACCGGCCGCACCATGTATATTTTAGATGAACCAACCACCGGATTACATTTTGCCGATATCGAAAGGCTTCTACTAATCCTCAAGCGCTTGGTCGGCCAGGGCAATACGGTCGTCATCATTGAGCACAACCTGGATGTCATCAAAAACGCCGACTGGATAATCGACCTTGGCCCCGAAGGCGGCGATGGCGGCGGTCAAATTATTGCCACCGGTACACCCAAAGATGTATCAAAGATTAAATCCTCCTACACCGGTCAATTTCTTGCTCGAGAGCTCCCGTAAATACTTGACACCTGATACGTGCTTGTCAACGGAGTTGACAATAAGCTCTCTTTTACCTGACACTAGTTCTTGATGCGCTTTCTTGCTCGATTGATTCTTGCCAATCTATTTGCAGCTCTCTTACTACTTACTACCTACTACATACTACCAGCCGCCGCTCACGCCGCCGGCGAGTTTGAGACGTCTTACAAGGTTCAGTACGACGTCGACGAGAAAGGTTCGACTAAAGTTACACAGCAAATCGTCCTAAAAAATAAAACTTCCAATTTCTACGCCGACAAATTTGAATTAAAAATCGGCTCCACTAAAGTCGAAAACGTCAAAGCTCAAGATGCTACCGGCCCTCTGGAAACAGCAGCCAAATTTGAAAATAACGTCACAACAATAAACGTCAAATTTAACCAGAAAGTAATCGGCATTGAAAAAACTTTACCTTGGACTCTAACTTACACATCAAACGAGCTTGCCGCTAAATCCGGCCAAATCTGGGAAGTTTCTATCCCCCGCCTTGCTCGCTCCGCCGATATAGCCAACTATCAAGCTACTGTATTAACGCCCACATCCTTTGGGCAAATTGCTTTTGCCGCCCCAGCACCGCTGACAAGCGACAAGACTTACAACCGCCAACTCTTCACCTTTGGTAAAGACCAATTAGTAGAATCAGGCATTGCCATCTCCTTTGGCGAAAAGCAAGTCTTTGCTTTTACTCTCAATTATCACCTAGAAAATAATAATCTTACAAGCCAAACCCAGGAGATTGCTCTGCCGCCGGATAACAATTATCAAAAAATTGTCATTCAAAAACTGGACCCTGCTCCTCGAGATGTTATAGTTGATAAGGACAATAATTTCCTGGCTTTATATAAACTTTCCTCTCACCAGAAAATCGATGTCACGGCAAGCGGCTATGTGGAAGTTGCCAGTTCGCCGTTTAGAAATATTTACAATGCTCTCACAGACGCCGACAGAGTCATTTACACCGCTAAGCAAAAATATTGGGAAACTGATGCAGTCTTTATCAAGAGTAAGGCCCAAGAGCTGAAAACTCCACAGGCAATTTATAATTTTGTAACCACTTATTTAAGTTACAGCGAAGATCGCCTGAAACAAACAAAGGTCGAGAGAAAAGGCGCCGCAATAGCCGTCGCTAGCCCCAAAGATTCCATTTGTACGGAATTTACAGATCTTTTCATTGCCATCGCCAGGGCCGCCGGCATTCCTGCCCGCGAAGTCGAAGGTTACGCCTATACCCAAAACGAGCGCTTGCGGCCGCTTTCACTAACCCTTTATCAAAGCGATATTCTGCATGCCTGGCCTGAATATTGGGACGATAGACTGGGTTGGATTCAAGTTGACCCTACGTGGGGATCAACTTCCGGAGGCTTGGACTATTTTAAGAAACTGGATTTTAACCATGTCACTTTCGTCCAAAGAGGAGTATCATCACAAACGCCGTACCCTGCCGGGAGCTACAAAAGAGACGGTCAGGAAAAAGACATCGCCGTCCAGTTTGCCCAAGATCTTCCAACTCCAACTGTCATACCCCAGCTTTCTTTAACTGCCCCTGAAAAAATAATTTCCGGGATTCCCGTTCGTATTGTTGCCGCAGTTGCTAGTACTGGTAACACCTCAATTATAGGTAAGTCACTGGAGCTTTCCGCTCTCACGCTGCGCAGAATTTTAGACATTGAAAAACCGCAGGGGAGTAATAATTCTATAAAAATCCCCATCCTGCCGCCTTATGCCAAAAGAAGCTTTGAGTTCAATCTTACGAGTCCAAGCCTTTTTGAAAATTCTAAAGATACTTTGACCTTAAGTTATGCGGAGGCGCAAATTTCTGTCCCGGTTTCCACTTACCCTATTTACAGTTTAATCTTCCTAAAAAGCTTTTTGGTCAGTCTACTTGTGGCAGTTTTAATTATCTCAACCGGACTTTTCCTTTACCAAAGAACCGCCAAACACAGAAAAAGATCACACTTGTAGTAAAATTCCCTCTGTGGAAAGCATTAAAAATCAAATAGCGAAACTCCCTCCCTCTCCCGGGATCTATAAGTTTTTTAACAGCAACGAAAATTTGCTCTATGTAGGCAAATCCGTTTCCATCAAAAAACGCGTCCAATCATACTTTGCCAATAAAGATTTGGGACCAAAAACCAATAGGCTTGTCCAAAATATCGCCAGAGTGGACTATATTAAGGTCTTTTCCGAATTCGAAGCACTTCTTTTAGAATCTGAACTAATTCGCACCAATAGTCCTTTCTATAACATCATTTCAAAAGACGATAAAAGTCCGCTCTACATAAAGATAACGGATGACCAAATTCCGCTTATCCAAACAACTAGAAAACAAAAACCGAAGCGGGGAGTCTTCTTAAAAGGCCCTTTTCCCAATACCAAAACCACCCGGGAAATTTTGAAAATGACGAGGCGTATTTTCCCTTACTGTGTTCATAAAAACCCCAAAAAGCCATGTCTTTATGTTCATCTTGGTTTGTGCCCTTATCCTTACAGAGACGACCAAACAAAACAAGAATACCTTTCAACAATCGTCAAGATAAAAAAGCTGTTGTCCGGCAAATCCAAATCTTTAACTGGCGATCTCGTTCACGAGATGAAAGACCTTTCCAAAAATCAACGATACGAAGAAGCCAATGCTGTCAAAAAACAGGTCGCAAATCTCCAGTATCTGACTACGACTTACCATACGCCGAGAGAATTCCTAGAACAGCCGACACTGGTGGACGATTTAACCTTAAACCGTTTAAAAGATTTTCAAAAAGCCCTGAATCTCAAAAAACTACCCAAAAGAATAGAGTGCTTCGATATTTCTAATATATCCGGCACCAACGCGACCGGATCAATGGTTGTCATGACAAATGGCAAGACCGATAAATCCCAGTACCGCCGCTTCAAAATTAAACTTAAAAATACGCCCGACGATTACGAAATGATGCGCGAAGTACTGGCTCGAAGAATTAAAAATAATTGGCCCAAACCCGACGTCATGATTATCGACGGCGGACGTGGTCAACTTAATGCTGCACTTTCTATAATCAATAAATACAAATACCCAACGATAGTAGTCTCACTGGCCAAACGCTTAGAAGAAATTTATACACCGGATAAGGTTTTGCCCATCTCTTTGCCCAAAGAAAGCCCGGCGCGTCAGCTTGCCCAGCAAATCCGCGACGAAGCCCACCGCTTCGCCATCACCTATCACCGCAAGCTCAGGGCTAAGAGCTTTCTACCCCAATAATCCTTTCTTGATTTTGCATGCTAGATACTAGATACTAAATACAAAATACCGATTCCTGCCATGCGCCATTATCTGAAAGCATTAATTATTTCCTCCATTGCTTTTTTTGCCGCTTACCAGTTCGTCCCAACTATCGTTATCGGCAACGGCCCCAAAAATATCGCCATCGTCATTGGAGCACTCCTTGTGGTATCTCTCCTCTTAAGACCAATCTTTTCTCTGATTCTATTGCCGATTAATCTTCTTACCATTGGATCCATTTCCCTCATTTTAAATACAGCCCTCATGTACAGCCTGACTATTTATCTCCCGGGATTTGTAATCAAAGCATTTAATTTTAAAGGCGCAGAAATTAACGGGTTTATTCTGCCGCCGTACGTCTTCAACCAACTAGCAACAATTATTCTCGTCGCGGCCATTATCACGGCAGTTCAAAAAGTTCTCCACATAATTTTTGAGTAATGCAATTGACGCCTTGGCGCACCAAAAGGTATCATTACCTTCATGTTTAAAGCGTTTTTTCGTCACTATTTTGAACTTCCCGAAAAAACAAGCAACGTCGTTTGTTTAGGTGGGGGAGTCGGTACTGCCCAGGTCCTCAAAGGCCTAAGACACCGTCTTTATAACCTGACTGCCGTTGTTTCTATGGCAGACGACGGCGGCTCCGCTGGCCGGCTCAGACGCGCATTTTCCGTCCCTCCTCCGGGTGATCTTGTCAACTGCCTGGCAGCGCTTTCCGACGAAGAATCGATAGTCAAGGAACTTTTTCTTTATCGGTTTGCCGGCCAGCGCTACGGTAAAGATATGGATCTCGGGGGCCAGAAACTAGGCAACCTCATTTTTGTCGCCCTTTTGGATATTTATAAGGGCGATACCGGCAAAGCCCTTGAAGAATTTTCCAAAATCATCTCCCCAACCGGAAGAGTTTTACCGGCCACTTTGGGAGACGTTAATATTTGGGCTAAAACCGCAGACGGCAAGAAAGTCTACGGCGAGCAAAACATCGACCTTGGAAAATATAAAAGCTCAAATAAATCTCTTAAAGAAGTTCACCTCAACCCTCCAAAGCCCAGGGCTTATAAAGCGGCAATCGATGCTCTAAAAGCCGCGGGCATCATAATCGTTGGCCCGGGTGATCTTTTTAGTACAATCCTACCGGTTATAATTGTTCCTCAAATTAAAAATCAGCTTATATCTTCTCCAGCTAAAAAAATATTTATCGTCAATATTGCCAATAAACCGTTTGAAACACCGGGTTTTAAAGTCTCGGATTACATAAAAACTGTTGAGTATCATCTCGGATCAAATCCTTTTGATAAAATCTTGGTTAATACCAACCAAAATGCTAAAATACCCAAAAGCTTTAATTATAAGTATGTGAGTATAGATTCCAAAGGTCTGGACAAATTTGGGGAGAAAATTGTAGAAAGCGACCTTATCGATGAAAGTTTTACCCTTTACCATGATAGTCAAAAAGTGGCCGCTGCTATAGAAAATCTAACGCGATAAGAGAGCTTGTTTTTTAAAACAAGTATTAAAAAATGAAAACCTTTTTACTCATTTTCCAAATAATAATTTCAACGCTGCTCATCATCATCATCCTTGTGCAAGCCAAAGGGTCGGGTATTTCGACAGTTTTCGGCGGACAGGGGGGTTTTTACAGATCTAAAAGGGGAGTAGAGAAACTCTTCGTCGCTTTTACCATAATTCTGGCGTTTTTATTTTTGGTCCTTTCCATCATCCAAGTAATTGTCTAAATGTTCTCCCTAAAGGTTAAGTTAAGACGCATCCGTTTCTGGTGGCATCTAACGCTTGCCTATATTGCCAAATACAAACTAAGGATTCTCATATCTTTACTGATCATAGCGGGAGCTACCATTGGCATTTACAAAATTACCCCCCAAATTTCCAGATCTAATTACATTAGCATGGGCTACGTTGGCTCCTACACACTAGAGACTATTCCAACGCAAGCACTTCTCTTGGCAACCCAATCTCTAATTACTGTCGATGAGGGGGATAAACCAATCCCTTTACTGGCATCACATTGGCAGGTTTCAGATGGCGGCAAAACGTACAAAGTATTTTTGAAAGATAATCTTAGATGGCACGATGGCACTCTGGTTAATGCCAACGATATCTCAATCGCCATCAAAAACGTCCAAATTACCGCTCTCAACAATAAAACGATAGAGTTCAAACTTCCCAACCCCATCTACTCTTTTCCGCTTGCCCTCAATAAACCCGTTTTCAAAGCTAAAAGTTTTTACGGGGTGGGTCAATTTAGAATAGTTGGCATTGACCAAGTCAGCGGCATCGTCAAAAAAATCAGCCTCGTCCCCAAAGATAAAAATCTGCCAAGAGTCGATATTAAATTCTATCCGACTGAAACCCAGGCCCTGCAAGCCATTAAAATCGGTGAAGTTAAGATGGCCGCCGTCGCCAATGCTAAAGAATTTAGCTCCTGGCCCAATTTAGAGGTCGAAAGGAAAGTCGCTCAGGAAGAAATCGTCACCGTTTTCTTCAACAACAACGACCCCGTCCTGTCGTCCAAAGACCTTAGACAGGCCGCCAATTACGCAGTCAACAAATCGGAATTTGATGGCCTGCCGGCAACCGGTCCGATATCGCCAAAAAATTGGGCTTACAACCAGCAAGTCAAAAGATATGATTACAACACTGCCCGCGCCAAGGAATTAATTTCCAAAGCAAATTCACCAAGCCTAAAGATCACCCTAAGTTACATATCATCATTGGAAGAAGTCGCCCAGTCCATTAAAAAGGACTGGGAAGCCGTAGGCTTTAATGTTACCCTCAAACTGGAAAAGGGCGTCCCCAAAAACTTTCAGGCATTTTTGGCCGTCAACAAACTTTCACCAGATCCGGATCAGTACGGGCTCTGGCACTCATCCCAAAAAGACACCACCAATATTACCGGCTACAAAAACGTCAAAGTCGACAAACTTTTGGAAGACGGGCGCAGCACCGAAGACGAAGACGCCAGAAAGAATCTTTATTTTGATTTCCAAAGATTTTTAGTTGATGACGCCCCAGCCGCCTTCCTCTATTACCCCTACAAATACCAGGTTACTTACAAGAACATCAAACCTTTAATCGCCAAACTCCCAAAGTAAAGACAATTTTGCTAAAATACTAACCAGCGCGGGTGTAGTTCAATGGTAGAACACCAGTTTTCCAAACTGGATACGAGAGTCCGATTCTCTTCACCCGCTCATATGCGCCCATAGCTCAGTGGATAGAGCAGGACGGTTCTAACGTCAAGGTCGGGGGTTCGAGTCCCTCTGGGCGCACAAAAAGTAAGATTTGCATACGACAAGTGCATATGACGATGTAACTACTATGAGATAGTAATGAAAACACTCTTGACCTATAGCATTTAAATTGTTATTATGAAATACTAATAATAACTCCTGCCCCAAAAAGATATGAGTGAAAAGATACAGCCACTAGCACTAAATAGGAGACAATTCCTGCGCAGGTTTGCCGGAATAGCTGCTGTTCCCCCCGCTTACCTAATGGGACTCAGGGAACATTCGCCAGAAGCAGAGACAAAACCCATGACGCCCTTCTATGTTTGCGATTCAGCATCTATCGAAGTCTCCCCTCCTAAAACCATACATCCCGCTGGTGTTTTCAACTGTTCAAAAATGTGGGAACCTGGCGAAGCGGTCGTCGTACACTTTATGAAAGGTTCTTTTTATGTGGGAGTTACTGATAAAGTTGAGGGACAGAGCGTCAACGCAGATGTTCAAATAGGACTGTATAGGATAATCGATGATAAGGTTCAGCTTGCTGGCATTCTGCCGTTCATGTACCCATATGGAGGTGCTGAAAACGGACTGGTAATGAATGGAACAACTGGTGGGAGAGATTTCCAAACACCATGCCCAATGGAATTCTACCCAGACGATCCAATCGTCTTAGGCGGCTGGACGCCGAGAGATCCGGGCAAATATCAAGTTGGAGCAGTGTTAACTATCTTTTGTAATCATCCGTTCAAAAGCGTTAACTATGTTTACACGATGTCTGGACGGGTTACTCCAATCTAGTTTTTGTAAGACTTTTATTGATTTTTTAATCGTAGAGAGTTATATTTCGACCCATGCAACTTGAAGGACCTACAGGTGGAACAAAAAGGCTCGAAAGATTTGGTCGTGAATATCAGTTCGGTGTTCTAAGGGCTGCACTGGTGGGCGTTATGGAGTCAAAGGGAACTATTGTACGAGAAGATAGAGAAACGGATGACGAAACAGGTCTTGTATCTTTCACATTCTTTGCTGGGAATCTGGAGCAAGGAGTATCGGCTACACTAACTGGTTTTCCAAATAATGAAAAAGATAGGGGGCCGTACGAATTACTTGCTACCCAAGACGTTATTGATGCGGTCAAGAAGCAATATAAAGTCCTCACCGGGCCGCGATCGGATGAAATTTAACTAAGTAGCAAACGGCATTTGGATTCCAAATCTTTCAAAAGTCTTACACACCGGGTAAAAAAAGTCGCTCACGGTGCTCCAATCCAAGTCTTTCTGAAAGCCCAAATTAAATTTCCAACTCTGCCACAACCGGCAGATGATCCGAAACCGTAACCTGCGGCACATCCAAAGAAATTTTCTTAAAGTGCTTTGAAGTAAAAATAAAATCCACAAGATAGCCTTTTTCTCCAAGCACATGGACTTTTGGATTTAAAGTCTGAGAAGCTCCAGATCCAATCATCAGATTATTTGAAACCGCTGAGACAATCTTAATAACTTCCGATCCCGGCGGCATATTAAAATCGCCCCCCACAATAAACGGCGCATTTCCAAGTGATTTAAGATAATCGGCCATCACCTGCGCTTGTCTTGTCGATTCGGGACTGTCCACCGGCGGAGCAACTCTCCTCCCATGCACAGAAATTGCGTGAATTGGTTTTCCATCAAAATCAATTAGGACGTCAAGCATATGTCTTGGCAGCTTGGCCCAAATGTTACCAGGGTTATTCCTAAACTCAAAAAGTGTTAATGGCCGAAAGGTTTTAAGTTTAACAACATGAGATTTTAAAATTGGATATGTACTAAAAACCGCGTTGCCAAAAAGCGCAGAAGGATCACTAGCAATCGCGACATCCGCATGGAAAACCCCATTGTATCCCGTTTTTCTCGTTATAAGTTCGAAAAGGTCAACCTTTTTATCCTTAAATGAATTTGTCTCCCCGGCAGAAACCTCTTGCATAGCGCAAATATCGGGGTCTACCTTTTTTATATAGTCAAGTAGCTGCTCCAAAAACTTACCTTTATAGATATTGATATCCAAAAACTTTAGTCTCATTCCTCAAGTTTAAATTAGAAGGCAGCCAATTGCCAAGTTGCAATGATTCTTCTAAAATCCAAGTGGTGAAGAAATCCCTTCTCAATCTGCTGATTACCTTAGGAATCCTAACAGTTTTCTTGCTCGTTGTAACTCTGCCTTACTCGGATCAAACAAAATTTCTCTATTTTTCCCCGTGCGACAACCCAATCCGCTATAAAATTGATACCGTTGACCCAAAATTCGGTTTGTCCAAAGACGAGTTTATAAAAGACGTCACGCTTGCTGCCAACGCCTGGGAAAGGGCAATTGACAAAAATCTATTCGCTCAAGATTCGCAAGGCAAATTAAGCGTCAATTTAATATACGACGAGCGCCAAACTTTAAATAAGCAAATCGTCACCCTCCAAAACCAGGTCCAGAATTTAGAAAGTACGCTCAAACCAAGTCTGGCAGATTACGAAAAACAAAGCGCCGATTTCAAAAAAAAGCTGGCTGATTTAAACACCCAAATCGAGTACTGGAACAGTCACGGCGGCGCCCCTAAAGATAAGTATGATGAACTGATCGCCCAGCAAAACGCCTTAAAGCAAGACGCCGACCGTTTGAATAAAATGGCCCAAGCACTAAATCAGTCCGCCCAAAAGTTCAACGCCAATGTCGGCCAGCTGAATCAAACTATCGACACTTTCAACGAAGAACTTAGCGTAAAACCAGAGGAGGGGATTTATGACCCAAACACCTATAGAATCGAGATTTACTTTAATATCAGCAAAAACGAGCTTGTCCATACTATCGCCCACGAGCTCGGCCACTCTTTAGGTTTGGAGCACCTCAAAAACAAAAAGGCGATTATGTACTCTTATACCAATGATCAAATAGTTCCAAGTGCCGACGACATCCAGGCTCTAAAAAGCGTTTGCCGAAATAGAAGTTATTTTGACCTTTACAAACAAAAATGGGAATTTGTAATCAATCAACTTCAACAAAATTTCGCAAATAAGTAAAAATTCTGATCGACAATGATAAACTAGTTTCAAACAACTCTATTCATCTTTGCTAATATAGTTAAGTAAGATTAAAAAGCACTAATTACTACATTGCATCACTTAAATAGACTCCTGGCAAATAAAAAGGTAAAATTTTTAGTCTTAAAGATCACACTTTCTGTTTCCCTGATCTTTTTCGGCAACTTTTTCTGGTTTAGCCTAATTGACAACTTTACAAGTTCCCACCTATTAACAAATTCTTTTTTTCAGATTATCCTGTCCTTTATTTGGCCGATTTTAATATTTTCAGTCTACCTTTCGCTTCTTGTAATCCTCTCAATATTTGTCACCAATAACCTGCTACTGTTTTTTCTAATTTTTTTATCAATGGTAGATTATTCATTTCTCATAAGCGAGGGGGTTGTAAGCACCGTAGCGGAAATTGCTATCTCAATTGCCTTCTTCTTTTTTCTGTTCAGCCTAAAAAGGACAACCGTTCTAACTCGTGATAAAACGTCAATTTTCCAAAATCAATCAACAGCCTTTGCAATAAGTTCAATAGCCATCTCAATAACCCTGGCAATCTCCTTTTACAATGTCTACACCAAGACACTAGCCGCCAACAATATTTTCCTAAATAATAAGTTACTTGCCAAAGCACTAAATCCAATCATCCGAGTCTATCTAGACGACCTCCATGTTACAAATGCCGATGAAAAGTTAGGTAACTATCTAAAAAGAGAATCAACTTTAAAGAAAATTCCATACGATGAGCTAAGAGCTAAAACCTTGGATAAATTAAGGCTTACGCGAGCTGACGATAATAATTCAATCAAAAACCTCATAAAAGAGTCATTAAATCAGCCAGTTTCAATAATCACCAAAGACTATAAAAAGCAAGTACCCATTCTAATATCGTTGGGCCTGGCCGTAATTATCCAAACCATCATGAGTGTCAGCTCTTTTATTTCCAACTACCTCACTTGGGCGCTTCTAAAGATTTTAAAACGCGCTGGACTTGCCAAAAGCCAATCAAAAAATATCACACTCACCAAAATCGTTTCCGCAAATTAATGTTTGACTCCTCGCCCATGTTGTGCCTTTAATGGGTTATGGTCAATAAAACAAAACACATTGGACTTATCGCCGTTCTAATTATCTGTTCAATAGTTTTAATATCAGGTCTTTCCATCTTCGTCAAATTCAATTTAGACAAAAAATCAACTGCAAACCAAACCAAACTCGCAAACGGGGCCACTAAAGTTACGCTGACTGCTTCCTACCAAAATCCATTTGAGACAAAATCGCAGTACGAAAATCCATTTTCGGATTATCAAAACCCGATTGATGATCTTGCCTTTGCTACGCAATAAATGAAAAAGATAATCTCAAAACTCCAAATTTTAATCGTTCTTGCCCTTGTAGTTTTGGCTTTCGTCAAAACAACGAGTGTAGTAAATGCTCAAACGGCGCCGGCCGGATTCCAAAAATACGGCATCACTTTCCCTATTTCCGACCTTGGAAATTGTACTGACGTTGCCAGTTGCCGCTCCTTTTGCGATGACCCCGTAAATCGCCTAACTTGTATAAACTTTGCTAAATCGAAAGGTTTTTACCAAGACAGAAGCCAAAATCAACAATCAGTCCTCGAGAACGCTAAAAAAGAGCTGGGTTGCGACTCAATTGATTCCTGCAAGACCTTTTGCCAAAAATACGAAAACACCTAAAAGTGCAAAGAATTTGGAACAAAAAACGGGCTTGTCAAAAACAATACTCTAGACGCGCAAAAAGAAACCATTCTCCAAAAAGCTCAGGCAGCCTTATCTTGTGATTCCGTTGATAGTTGCAAAAGCGTCTGCTCTCAAGAAACAAATAGGAAAAAATGTTCCGATTTTGCCAAAGTTGCAAACCTAAGAGGCGGTACCGAAACTCACGGGCCCGGCAATTGTAAATCAGAAGGAACTTGCCAGGTTTATTGTGCTGATCCGGCAAACTTTAAAGAATGTGCTAAGTTCAGTCCTTCAAACCAGGGCACAATTTTCAAAGAAAACTTCAAGGGACCGGGTGGCTGTGATTCCGAAAGTTCTTGCCGCGATTATTGCACCAAAAACCCCACAAGTTGCCAAATGACACCAAAAACTCAACCGCCACAAACAAATACGACAAATCAGCCCAATACAACCGGCTCATACCAAACAATCGATTGCACCGGTCCAGATGGTAAGCACTTTCAAGCTACTCAAGCCGATTGCGGCAGATTTAATGCCTCGTGGGGACACCCTTCTTCGCCGTCAAACCCGACATCTAGTAACCCCGCAAACTCTGGACAAAAAATTGACTGTACCGGACCGGACGGAAAACATTTCCAAACCACCCAAGCAGAATGCGACAAATTTAATGCGGCCTGGGCCCATCCACCCACTTCAAGTGGAGGAAGCTCAAGCGGCTCTAGCAGTGGTACAGCCCCAAGCGGAAGTTCCAGCATGCCACCTCATGAAGACATAGCAGCCATGTGCGGCAGAGCTCCTGGCTACCACTGGACCGGCTCATCCTGCGTACCCAATTAAATTGTGTCGGGAATATTGGACGAACTTCGAACAATTTGGATTAAAGAACGATCAAATTTTGAAGATTTAGATTCTCTTATCTTCAGTAACTGCGGAAACAAATTTTGCTAAAACTTCATCTGTTGGATTTGATCGCAATAGTGCTGCAGCAATTAACCTTTTTCCTTCGTCCCATTCCTCTGCACTTTGGCCAAAAAGTATTTCTGTTGCCAGTATCGGTTCTCTCCTATAAAGGTGAGGAAAAATCCTCCTTTTAAGTTCGGTCTCAGATTCATTAGCTTCTCTTTTATAACCATACTCATTTAGACGCATTTCAAGAGAGGCACCTTCATACATATTTTTAGTGGAAACTACCTCTACAGGTAAAGATGCAGCTCCGCCTCCAGATAAAATTTCTGAAGTTCTTTTTAAAACAGGATCGATCTCCCCTCTATCACGTTCAAATAACCAAGTATTAATTGTCAAGCTGCCATCATCCTCTAAGTCAACAAAAGTTTTTACTTGTCTACCCTCCACATAATCCATGCGAAGTCTTAATTTGCTGTCTCTCTCTTCAATGAACCTATCTGCATCTTGGGTGGTCATTGTTGAGCCACCATCAAAATTAAATCTGCTCATGGCGACTGGTCGTGCAAGTTCAAAACTAGCTACTGCGATAGCTCGCATCACTTCTCTTGGATTATCACCCTGGTCAAGGCGAATTTTGTGCTGTTCGCCTTCTCTTTCTACTCTCATGAAGAAAAATTATAGCACAAGAATTGAGCGAAGTCAAACTATAGGATGTTTGTCGGGGAGAAAGGACTCGAACCTTCGACCTCTGCTTCCCAAAAGCAGCGCTCTAGCCAACTGAGCTACTCCCCGTGAAGTGTGCGCCCGGAGGGAGTCGAACCCCCAACCTTACGGTCCGAAGCCGTCTGCTCTATCCATTAAGCTACGGGCGCGCTGCGCTTGCCGTATCTTGCGATAGTTCCACGCTTCGCGTGTAATACCTATCTAAAGCTACGGGCGCATTTCAGCTTTTAATTGTACCTGACATTTTGATAATTGTCGACGACAACAAGTTTCACATATAATACAAAAAATTATTTATGGCCAGTCAAAAAGTAAACTTTTCAATCGTAATCCCTGCTTACAACGAAGAAAAAACAATTAGACAGATAATTCATAGGGTCCAAAAAGTCGCTTATCCCGGTAAATCCGAAATTATCGTCATTGACGATTGCTCGCAGGACAGGACACAAAAGTACCTGGATAAAATCCCGGGGATTGTAAAAATCAGAAATAATAAGAATCATGGAAAAGGATACTGCCTTCGCCTGGGATTTTCAAAAGCAAGGGGCGAAATAATTCTCATTCAGGATGCAGATTTAGAATACAACCCCAATGACCATTTAAAATTAATTTCCGCAATAAAAAATGGCAATGCCGATGTTATTTATGGTTCAAGATTCCTAAATCCCAATCACAAACCAAAATATTTGCTGTTTTACGCCGGTAATCTCTTCCTCTCATTTCTGACTAAAATCCTCTACCGGGCACAAATCACGGACATGGAAACTTGTTATAAGTGTTTCAAAAAAGACATTTTAAAAGGAATCAAGCTTCATGAGGATCGATTCGGTTTTGAGCCGGAAATCACTTGCAAGTTACTGAAAAAGGGCTTCAAAATTATCGAGATTCCGGTCGCCTACAAAAGCAGGGGATTTGAAGAAGGTAAAAAGATTGGCGCTAAGGACGGAATTCGAGCTATATATCTCCTTTTCAAATATCGCTTCGCCTCTTGAGTCGCCAAATTGTATAATATATAGAGTTCAATTAGCTCAAAATCGCGTTGCGATTTTGAAGAGGAGAATCCGATGATAACTGAAGTTTTAATTACTAATTAAAACGGAAGTAAAAATCGAGATTCGACGAGGAGGTCGTAGCTCAATGGTAGAGCAGCAGCTTGTGGAGCTGCGGGTTGGGGGTTCAATTCCCCTCGGCCTCCCATATAATTTTAAAATGATTTGAATCTGGCTTCGCCAGTTCAAATTCTCCTCTTTAGGGAAAGAGGAATTTTAAGGAGACAACCTGCGGTTTTCTCCTTAAAATGGAGCCGAGGTGGTGGAATGGCAGACACGCAAGACTTAAAATCTTGTGACCGCGAGGTCGTGAGGGTTCGACCCCCTCTCTCGGCACACCATTAAAATTTCTGTTAAAATAATTAATATGGATCCAGACGACCACAAAATACCGCAAGTTCCAAATGTTGATGATTCTGGCGCCAATGAAGAACAATTTGAAGAACCGGTAGCTTCGCCTGCAACCACAGGTGAGGAAAATTCTGCTTCCGGCGATGCCACAGATTCCCAACCCGTTAACATCGACGACGAGCTTAAAAGCGTTGGTCTTCGCGGCGACGAAGATCACGGCCCGGGTTCCCTCAACGTTGACGAAGAACTACAGGAAGAGACAGAGTAATATTTCTCCAAAAAAATTGTGCTAGAATTACCAAGCGTAATTTGCGCGGTTGGAGAATATCAGTCTTCACACTTTATGTGAATCTGATGTACCCCCGCTCGATGACTCGCGGGGGTATAGCTCAATTGGTAGAGCAACGACCTCTTAAGTCGTTGGTTCAGGGTTCGAGCCCCTGTGCCCCCACAACTTTCGTGAAATTAAAAAGCGTTAAAACTCAACTCGCACTCTATAGAACCGACCTCTTTGTATGCCTGTTACTCCTATTTTTCGCTCCGCTATTTTTTCGCAACATTGGCAGCTACAGTCTCGAGGATTTCGACGAAGCATGGTATGGGGAAATTGGCAGGAACATCACAATATCTGGCAACCCGCTTCTTTTGACTTTTAACGGTAGTCCATATACTGATCATCCACCTCTTGGTTTCAATCTAATTGCTGTCTCGATTTTGCTATTCCAAGCAACAGAATTTGCTGTTCGCTTTCCCTCGGCGCTTGCGGGATTTCTCAGTTTATTTCTCATTTACCTAACAGGTAAAAACCTATTTAATAGAAAAGTTGGTTTTATATCAAGTCTAGTTCTAGGGTCATGTGTCTGGTTTATATTTCGTGCCCGCTCCGGCAATCTCGATACAATCCTTGTCTTTTTTTACATTTTGACGTTTTACCTTGCTGTCAAAACAAAAAGGAATCCCAACTTTATATTCCCTCTATCTGCTTCATTTGCTTTACTAATTTTAACCAAGTCCCTCATTGGATTATCGCTCCTGATACCAATACTTGCCTTCATATTAGTCAATCGTGTAAAGATTCCACTACTCAAGATACTGCAATCGATGGTGATATTTTTAGTCATTGCAGTGCCTTGGTATTTGCTAAATACCAATCAGTTCGGCTCACAATTTATTATTCACCACATAAATCTTGCTTTCAGGGTCGGGCATACCCAAAGCATAAACTTCAAAGAAGTCTTAAAATCCCAAACATTACTTTATCTGCATTATGGAATTAGAAAATGGTACTACCCAACTCTCGCGAGCTTTCTTTTTGCTTTATTGCTATTGTTCAAAAATAAACGCAGTTTTTCGGCGAACAGAAACTTAATTCCGCTTATACTTTGGATATCGATTTTACTTTTTGGCTTTCTAAGCAGCGCAAAAACGGAAATATGGCAGCTTTTGCCACTCTCCCCGCCAATTGCCCTGTTGATTGCTTTTACTATAACCTACGTCGCTGCAGTTTTAGTAAAGTCAGTGCAATCATATTTAAAAATTAAAAGCAAAAAAACGCTCGGTTCCATCGTAGTAATAATTAGCTTGATACCAATTCTCGCGCTAACGGCAAAACAAGTTTGGAATTTTAAAAATGAAATTAAGCTAAATGATCAAACCAAAAGTGGACTTTCTCAAACAGCGTCAGCCGCTAGGGGACAGATAGAACCACTTTACTTGGACAGCGACTTACCAATTCCTGCTGTTGCCGCATTCTATTCTCAAAAGCACGTTCAGGTGATTATTAACAACGAACCCGGGAAAAACACCCTAAAAACCCACATTGCCTCTTCACCAAGACCATACTTGCTTTTAACAGAAAAGTGGAAGTTGAACGCTGACGGCATTAAACCAGAAGATTATGTTACTCTTTATGAGAATCAGGGGTACGTACTCATAAAAGTATTTAAACCTTTGAGTTCACAGATCTAGCCCCGGGTGGGAAACTTTTATCCCGTAGTAAGAAAAGCCATAGTCCAAAAGCTCTTTCATTTCGCCCCGCCTGTCATAGCTTCCCAAAATTACTCCAATTAGTCTCTTACCGCCATTCTCTGCGTAAGTTACCAGACACCAACCGGCATTCCATGTAAAACCCGGCTTAATTCCCAAAACCCCGGGGTATGTAGTCAAAAGGTTAGTATCGTTATAAAGATCAAAAGCTTTATGGTCGAAAGTCGCGTCAAGTGTCCAGTGATAAGTTTGTGAAATTTCCCTAAACTCCGGATGCTTTTCCCAAAGGAAGTGGGAAATCGTAGCCATATCATAAGCAGTCGAATACTGTTCTTGCCCGTCCACATCCAAACCTGAAGCGTTAACAAATTTCGTACTGGAAACTCCAAGTTCGCGCGCGCGGCGGTTCATAGCTTCCACAAATTTATCTTCACCCCCCGCAACTCCTTCCGCAATCGCAATAGCCGCATCATTGCCCGAAACCAAAATCAACCCGTGCAAAAGATCACTCAAGGTCAATTTCTCTCCAACAGAAAGGTCCATGCTGTCTTCACCAACCTTGTAAGCTCTTTCAGAAACCGTGAACATATCTGAAACCTTCTTTTTTTCCAGTGCCACAAGCGCGGTCATTATTTTTACATCAGAGGCAACAGGCAATCTTGCCTTCGCATCCTTTGAAAAAATCACCTCACCTGTATCATAGTCAACCAGAATGGCCGACTTGGCCGAAAGTGAAAAACTCGGCCTGCTCTTTGCCCCGAGCACTCTCGACTCACCAACTTCTCTAGGAAACCATGTATTTTGCTGAAGCGTACTAGCAGATGACCCGTAAGCTTTTGGAACAGGGGAGATAATCCCCAAACGGTTGCTTTTATAAAGGTAAAAGCTAGAAAGCGCTACAAAAAACAACAAAAAAAGCCAGATAAGAGAGCTTGTTTCTCGCAAGCTCGAAATAAATCTGCCCACAACTTTATTCTGAACGAAAAATTCCCGACTTTCAAGTCGGGGGGGGCGAATTTTGAGTGAAGATCAAATACCACGCGGCCTTTAGACCGTGTATCTATTCTACAAGAAACCCCTAGCCAAAAACCAGCAAAGGTTGTTAAATTGAAGGGATGACTAGCGGCGAAAAACCGGAAGAAGAAATTCAGTCCCGCAGGACTTTTTATAAATCATTCGAAGCAAGGGCACTCAAGAGTCGTTCCTACTTAACCAGATTCGCTGATCAACTGACCGCCATTTTCGGCTCATCGACTTTTCTTCTCTTAAACGCTCTCTATTTTTTAATTTGGATTGCCATTAATTTAAATTTCACTCCACTTCCTGTATTTGATCCATTTCCTTTTGGGCTTTTAACAATGATCGTTTCTCTTGAGGCCATTTTCCTTTCAATCTTTGTCCTGGTATCGCAAAACCGCACCTCATACGTAGACACAATCAGGGAAGAACTACACCTCCAAGTAAACTTAATTGCCGAGGAAGAAATTACTAAAGTTTTAAAGGTTCTTTTGGAAATCTGCCAGAAGATGGGAATAAATAAAGAAGATAAGGAGCTGGCCAAAATGATCGAACGCATTGATACTAACTACATAGAAAAATCTCTAGTCCAGCAGCTTTTAAGTGCTAATAAACCATTAACAGAGGACATTCAGCCCAAAGCCGTTCTGCAAAAAGCCAAAGATATGCTCCATCACACTAAATAGAATTCAAACTGTTGTATAATCTTATAAAATAAAAACGTGCAACTTTACATCGATAGCGCCAACCCAAATGAAGTTGAAAAAATGGTTGCCCTGGGCATAATCGACGGGGTTACCACCAACCCGACCCTGGCAACCAAAGCCGGAGTCACTTATAAAGAAGCGGTCACCAAAATTCTCGCACTCGTAGAAGATAACGTCAGTCTGGAAGTCCTTTCAACCGAATCTGCTGGAATGGTAAAAGAAGCAAGGGAACTGGTAAGGCTTGGCGACAACGTCATAGTCAAGCTTCCAACAACGGAAGAAGGGCTAAAGGCCCTAAAAGCATTGGCAATGGAAGGCGTCCGCATTAATATGACTCTCGTCTTTAGTCCAAACCAAGCGCTTTTAGTCGCCAAGCTCGGCGCCTATATTGTTAGCCCATTTGTCGGCAGACTCGACGACATCGGCCAAACCGGCACCGATTTAATCGAAGAAATTCGAAGAATTTACGACAACTTCCAGTTTCAGACTAAAATTCTTTTTGCCTCCGTCCGCTCACCCCTCCACGTTAAGCAGGCGGCCCTTCTGCGCGCCGATATTGCTACTTGTCCATACGAAGTTTTGGAAAAACTTGTTAAACACCCCTTAACCGACATCGGCCTCAAAAAATTCTTGGATGATTTTGCCGCAAGCGACCAAGAACCGCTTGTTTAAATGCCACCAATTAATGCTGCCGGCTACAGCCTATTAGTACTTCTGGCAGTCCTTGCGCCAAGCCCCTTACCAGTACCTCTCGACGGAATAATTATCGGCTTAATCTCTGCCGGTTTTAATCCAGTTTTAGTTTTAATACTAGCTGCTGCCGGGGATATAGTTGGTACCGTTCTTATTTATCTAATAGGCCGTAAGGGAAGAGACCTTTACGCCAAATACCGTAAAAGGAAAAGCCGGCCAGATTATCTCCTTGCCGAACATTTGTTAAAAGATCACGGAAAATATGCCTTGCTTTTTTCGGGCGTGCCATTTCTTGGAGACGCCTTAATTTTTTTAGCCGGCTTTATTAGAATGAAACCCGGAGTATTTTATCTCTGGTTCTTTATGGGGAAGGTATTATGGTACGGTTTGTTTTTAGGTCCGGTTGCCTTAACTTCTCAACCACTTATCCACTATTTACTTAAAATATAGAGCTTGCACTGGCTATAGCTCTAAGCTTGCCGAAGAGTTGACCATGTCAAGACGAAGTCGAAGATCCTGATGAGGGTGGGAACTTTTTACTTGACAACCGATAGAACAAGAGTGATACACTTCTGTTGATACTTTTTTGGGAAGATGCAAAGACAAATTACTCGATTTAGTAAATTTGTAATTTTATCAGTCGTATGTGCACTGGTTCTCCTAGTTTATCCTCCCCGCACGCAGGCATCATCCTGTAATATTCCGGCGCCTTCCCAGTTATCTGCTCAACCAGGCCCAAAAGATGGCCAAATAACTTTGGCTTGGGGTGTGATTCCAAATATAGATCACTACACATTAGTTTACGGAAGAGAAAGTAACAAATATCAGTACGGGGCAACTGATATAGGCAAACAAAATGTAAATTTCTTCACTGTAAATGCCTTAAATGCCGGAACAAAATACTTTTTTAGAGTGGGATCGACTCAAAATTGTTCTTCGTTTTCTCAAGAGGTCTCGGCAATAGCAAAAAGTGGCACAAGTATAAGCACGAAAACCTTAGGGGTTAAAACTAACACAAGAGTCTACACTGTCCAAATGGGAGATTCCTTGTCTGTGATTGCCGAAAGATTTTATGGGGACTTTTTGGCAACTGGCAGAATCGTTTCAAGTAATCATATCGCTGACCCTAATTTAATTATTGCTGGCCAAATTTTACAAATACCCTGATTCCACACGGAAATCATATCTTCACAATATCAAAGCTGCGGGACTTGGAATATAAATCACTTCCAAAGACTCTCTTTCTTTTCTCTTCGCCAACCCTTAATTTCCGCTTCCCGTCTTCGTGCTTTTAAAAAAGTTTTAAATTCTTCCGCATGTTTTAACGCTACAGGTCTACGAATTTTAGTATAATGAGCACCCCATTTGGATTCGTTATGCTGTTTTAGCCTTCGGTCCAAGTCGTTTGTGCAACCGACGTAGTAAGTTTTGTCTGAACACTCAACAACGTAAACGTAGAAAGGCATATGAGTAATTTATCATTTCGTCGCTTTGCTCCTCAATGTCTTCCTCACTTCTTAATTTAGGGTCGAAGACTCTGACGAACGAAGTGAGGAAGAGCTGGCGCTGGTTGACTATGTGGGAACTTTCTATCTAGCTTAAAGTTTGAGTTTGTCTAATACTTCCCAATAAGGTTTTGGTATTCCAACATAGTATCTTTGTTTGAAAATCTCTTGGCCTCTTCTAATAGACGCCTCAACTTCTTTGTGTCCAAATCTAGATAGAACCCACCCTGTGCCTTTAATAAAAGCAGGAACTGTGCCGTCAGCAGACATTAACTCATACGCATTGTCCGCAACGACCATTCTGTTATGTTCATTAAACATTGCTCCAGCGCTAAAAATACCAACGGCAAGTGGGGTTAAGGAGTTAAGAGCGATCAGAGTCACCCGAGCTCTAAGGGCTTCTTGCTTTTGTCTTCTTATGAAATCTGGAGGCAGGTAGTTTTGTTGTCTTTCTGGCACAAGAAAATTATACCAAATCTAGGTTACAGAAGTTCCAACATCGTACATTTGGCACCCCTTAAATTGCTGCGGGACTTGGACCATGTTAGAACCTGTCAGCAGTAACTCACTAGCTTGGGATTTATTCAGCAGAAGTAGGTAATCCTAGATGATCTTCAACAGCAGAAATTCTTTTTTCGTGGGATGCGACTTTATCTTTTATGTCTGACACATCCTCTGAAACTTCTACTAGCTGAGCTACAATACCATCCAGCTTTCCAGTGTGTTTTTCAAGAACTTCACCATGTTCCTCAAGAGTCTTTTTGATCGGTTCCAACTCTTCTTTAACTACGCTTCTGATTTGCTTTAAATCTTCATCAGTCATACCTCACTATATTAGGAAATTAATGGTCAGAACACAAGATACAAATAAAGCTGGGAGTCGTTGACTATGTAGGAACTTATTATTTACGTGGTCTCTGATATTTAGCTTCGTATTCGACATCTGTTGCCTCTGGTCCTTTTTGCCAAACTAAGACTTCAAAAACATCATCCAGATTGACATGTCTACTGACAAGAGTGTCTACAACATTAACCCCTAAAGCAACTTTCTTCCTTTTCGTTTCGTCTGGTTCCATAGCATTTATTGCGTCAGCATACGTAGCACCTTCAGAAACATCAACACTTATAAATGATTGTCGAAGTTCTCTTAATTGAAATCCGTAAAATGAAGCAACTATTCTTCTTTGGAATCTTTCTGGGTCTGGTCTATCTGGCATTTGAAAGAAGTCTACTACCCTGGGTTTATACAGTCAATCTGAGGCTATCTAGAGCTGGGAGTCGTTGATGATTTCCGAACCGCCGATTGGGTTCAAATGGTAAAGTTTCCAGAATTGGTGTGGGAGAAATCAGAACAACTCCTACAGGGGCTTATTCAGTTGAAGCGGTTAGACCAAGATGGTCTTCGATGGTAGTAATTCTTTTTGTGTGTGATTCTAACGTTTCTTTTATTTCTGATATATCTTCAGAAACCTCGACTAACTGATCCGTAATCCCGTCCAGCTTTTTGTGTATAGGCTCTAGCTTCTCGTCCAACTTCTCGTCTAGTTTCTTGTCGATTAAAGCCCCGATTTGGTCAAGATCAGTTTTATTCATCAGTAATCATTATTGATTTACCACTTTTATATGTCAAGAAGTAAATTTTTGAGGCTACCTAGAGCTGGCGGACTTGTACTATGTTCGGACCTTAGTCTCAGCTTCAGCTTAGTCTAAAATTTTGACGCAAATAAATTAAACTCTAAAAACTATTTGGGCAAAAGCACGAGGCCTTGTATGGGATGGATGTATCTCAATTGTACGCATCTGTACCAGTGGCATCAAAAGACCATTCGGATCATATCTTTCAGAGGTAGTTTGGGAAACCATTCTTAAAATCCTCATCACAGAGCCACGGTGTGAAGGATTTTCAAAACTTTCCATAAAATCAATCCAAATCTGCGGAGTTTCTCCTAGACTGCCCATAATCTCATTTACTGCTGGAGAATAATGACGAAAATGTCTCATCATTTTCCCGGAGTTGGCTTCTTGGTCTCTTTTTCCACCACTCCAGAGAATAAGAGCACCGGCAGTAGTTTCCGGTGGTATTTGCGCCAAAACATCGTGCATCCGATCGGCCAGCTGCACATTCATAAAATTATCTTGCAAATCTAAAATTTCTCTGGCTGCAGCAAGTGGGTCGTTACTGGGAACTACCACAGAAGCCTCCGGATCAAATACTCTATGTCTTTGCATATCTCTTTTGATCCTTGCCAAAGCATCCTGTTGCTCTTTGCCCTGATTCTCGGTAAGACCAGCTAACCTTTCTATTACCATAGGCGCAAATCATACCAAAGTTTACTATAAGTTGCAATTTATCCAAAACTCGCCATAACTTTTCGCAATTGGAATCAAAAGTTAGAGCTGGGAGTCGTTGACTATCCTTCGGTAAACTCAGGACTATAGTGTAGGAACTCCAAATGATTTTTGGTAAAGATCTCAGGATCGCAGAGATGATGCCGCCTTTGACATATCGCCTACTAATTCCGACATTAAAGTTTCTCTATTTTCCTCAATGTATTCCTGAATTACTGGCTGTATGCCCTCAGCCCAAATAGCCCTTTTTTGTTCTTCGGTTTTGCTTTCATCTTCCAAGGCCTCGAGATCTTCAGGTTTTATCCTTGATCTGTCGATTTTGGTTGAAGCATAAAATATGAGTAAATGTTCTGCTTCTATATGTTCAACTAATCCAATTGGCTCATACCCGTCTCCAACTCCAGTAAACCAAATTTTTGCGGCGGTTAAATCGATAGTTCTGATGACTTGACCATCGCTTATAGTCGCTACCTGTACATAATCTATACCTGGCCTTTTTAAGGAAGGGCGAAAACTGCTAGCACCCCTCATAAGCATCATGTTTACCATTGCCGATGTTGCCATGCGGAATCTCCAGTTTAAATTAGCTAATCTATCTTCAGGTGGAGGAGCTGCTGGATAGCGTTCAAATCCCAAGTTCAAACTCATAATTGGCAATTATACTCCACACAAGCAACAATACTAAACAGACTTACACGCTTGCAGACACTTGTATCAGGCTATTCTCGATCCTGACCCTGGAGGCTAAATTCGAGCTGGCACTGGTTAACTATGTAGGAACTTTTTATAGAGCTGATTCTTCCACCTGCTTTGGAGGACACTTACTATCTGCATAAGAGCAAAATACACAACAATCTCCTTCTTCAGGCTTGAGCATCTCACCACAATTAATGCATTTATAGAAATGTTGGCAAGCATTTACTGGCATATCAGCTTCTTGCTTAAAACTGCATTTGGGACAAGTAAGTATTGCCTTAGTTTTTATGCCACTCATCGTTAAATATTATAACAATGTTCCAATATCCGTACACTTGGGTGCTCATAAAAAGCTGCGAGACTTGGACTATGTTCGGACCTTGTTGGTATATTAAACAAGAGCCGATACGTAGACTGTGGTAGACCTTTTTGGCTTAAAGCTGTGCAGATTGCTCTGGAGGTAACTTGCGAGTTATGAAATTCTCTATAGGTATTCCTAAAGCGTCAGCGATAAGTTTCAACCGTGCTTCTCGGGGTCTTAATATTCTTCCTGTTTCAACCTCTGAAAGATACGCTTTTGAAACTCCTGCTTCGATTGCTAGTGCTGTCGCTGTTAATCCTCTAAAATCCCTCCAAAGTTTAACAATCTTGCCGACAGGTACGGTGAAATCAATTTCGCCACCTTCAGCACTGGACAGTTGAGGCATTTCTTGAGACAAAGGTATTATCTCTACACCACTGAACATTCCAATTGCCTGCTGCAACTTAGCTGCTTCTTGGCCACTTGAAAGATTCGCTTTTACGATCCAACTATATTCTGGACTCATTTGAAGACAAACTATAGCAAGATTAGCTTGGTTTGTCAAACTATAAGTCTAATTTTCTATACTTCGGATCTACGGTACATTCGCAGTGGAATCCCACCAGCCTCTTAGGATAGTGCCCTGATCATTGTCTCATCCGGGGTCAAGTACCCCAAACACTTTCTTGGTGTCATATTAAGCTTACGCTCAATTGCCCGGATCTTTTTATCTGTTATC
>OBEQ010717269.1_pt1 | contig 40209 bp, 39 predicted proteins | sample 1670901 | NCBI WGS metagenome assembly OBEQ01 (sample SAMEA104232315, study PRJEB22302) | groundwater metagenome | biome: forest; feature: aquifer; material: groundwater | place: USA | collected 2011-08-07 | depth 5.4 m | reverse complement strand
TAAACATAAACATAAACATAAACATAAACATAAAATAAAAATGTAAATAAATAATATTAATTAATAGTATTCAATAACAAAATTAAACAAATAAACATAAACACAATTAATTAAACACACTAAACCTAAACACACGAAGAGACTATTATTTATGCTTCCAAAGAGACCTGCTGCACCAAAAAAATCTGATATTGATTTTTCAGATTATTTGTTTAAAGCAACCGATAATGATAGTTTTTCTTCTCTGACAATTAATCCAAATATCATTCCACTGGATCTGGATGCAATATTTGAATTTGCTTCAAATTATCAAATTAAACAATTACAACTTGATGTTAATGACATTACTGATATTGAATATTTTTATGTTTATCTGCGTTTTTACACTCAAATAACAACATTGTCTTTAATTAATTCGCACCCTGAGGCTGCTACAACGCAAACATCTGAAAAGTTAGTGGCGTTTATTGGGCAGCTAGCAACAACGCCACATGTGACAAAAATAGAAATCAACGGCTTTGATCATGCTGCTGCGATGATCGCCATCAAAACATTACAAAATGATAAGAAAAGTAAAATACTAAACTTCATTATTTTGGGTACTGATGTGGATGAAGACATGGCGAATGAATTGCAATCATTACTCTTTCAACATCCTACGTTGACTTACGTGGAAGTAGAAAAATCCTCTGCTACCCCACAAGCACGCGCTAATATTATCGTAAGAAAAACAGAAAATAAATTAGCCGCTACTACGCAAGAAGGTGAGCTTAAAATATTAGAAGATGAAGAAGTCTCCCGGTATTATGTTGCAGAGATTTTACGATTTGAGAAATTTAATCTAAGAAAACAAGATTTAGTAAGTATTAATAAATACATTTATGAAAATAAAAATTATAGTGGAGAGACAGTTAAAAATATAGTTTTCATTAATTGCACCTTTTCTGAGGGTTTTATTGAAAAATTGACTATTTTATTACATTCTAGTCGGGTAACTCATTTTGGGATAGAAAAATCCAGTGATGCTAGCGTTGATGACAAAAAATATTTAAGCGAACAAGATTTAACAGGTATTATTAAATTAATACAACATGGTGTCTTAAAAAATATAAAATTAAAGTTTCCATTATCAGATACTGAAGTACGCCGTATTACCCAACTTAAAAAAACCTCTTTATCATCATTAACACTTGGCGTCATTAGCAAAACATTAGAACAAGATTTACTAACATTCGTCGGCAATAATCAGCAGCTGATTGAGTTACAGTATCGATGGGATGATGGTAGTGATCCCAGTGAAAATATAAAAAATAAATTAGCAGAAAATAAAAAAACATTAGCAGAACAAAAAGAAAAATTAACAGAACAAAAGATATTACAACTCTCCCATTTTTATAAAGAAATGTATGATGCAGCTTGTAAAGATAAAGTTTTAAAATTAGATCAAGATTTTATTAAGGCAAATAAAGTATTAGCTGATTTTGGCAGTTTGATGGGCTATTTAAAAACATATGGAGTGAGTGTGTTATATTTGGATACTGCGGCATTGACTCTTAACAGAGATGATATTTTTTTTCAGTACCGGGATTATTTTGTAACTCATCTCAAAGAAACAACAGTACGTCACCTTACTATCATTGATCGAGAACATGATCCAAGGCTTCGCGATCCTCATTTATTTGCAGCGAAAGATTATGAAATATTATTAGGCTCTGGTTCACTTTTAACAAGTTTTATCTTGAAACATAAAGGGGCATCGGCTAACGAACAAGGAATTATTACTGGATTAGAAAATAATGCTAATTCTGCTCTGGAAAAATTAGAAATATCTAATCCAAATCTTGATAGTGAAACAGAAATAGCAATAAAAAAAATTGCGGGTCAGGATAAAAGTAAACTTCAACAAGTAACGTTTGATGATGGTTCTTTAGAGAATTCAGAAATAAATAAACAAATCAAGCTGGAAATTCGTACTAGAAATGAAGCGCACGCGATAATAGCAAGCAATATAATTTCAATACAAGATAATACGCTTTCTTTTCCTGTCAATATAAATACTGACAAAATGACTATCACTATCGCACATCTCCGAGCATTAGCTTTTTGCTTAAAAAAAGATGCCGCCATTCAACACATAAAAATTTCGATACAAAAAATAGAAAATTATAATGATTTCATGTTGTCATTAAATACAGCTATTTCATCTCCGATAGAGGAAGTGTCTTTAGATTGTAGGAATTATAATGTAGAAACTTTTAATACCGTTATACAAGCGACAGTCAAACTAATAGAATCTAATTTATTAGTGAGAAATATTTCTATTCCCATTGAGTTTTTAGATCTTCCAAGCCCCCCTACTAATTATTTTAATCCTGAACAAGAACAGGCATTAATGACTGCGATGAGTAGAAATTTGCAGGTGGTGGAGACGGTAGGCATTTTCTCAGATAATTTTAAAGATAAATTAGCCTATCATTCATTCCAAACGTTTAAAATTTTTAATGCGATGTTGACAGAAACATTCGCCGATGATGTTAAACCCATGGCTGCGTCCATCAAAGCTATTATTAGTCATATTACTATACGTGCCACACCTGATGATTTGTTTTCTGCGCTGCAATCATTACAACAAAAATCTCCAAAAGAGTATAAGCAATTTTGGGACAACATATTTCAATCTCATCCCAAGTGGCGTGCGGAAATTAATTATTTTTTAACAACGTCACAATTACATAGCATTGCAAGTAAAGACGCACTTGATTTTTGTGCGGACACCATGCTGTTACCAGCAACAGATCTCGATCCAAATTTAATATTTTCTTACATAGAAAAAGAAAATATTAATGGAGAGAGAAAAATTCAAAAATTGAATTTATTAGATGAAACTTTTATTACTAAAAACGCGCCTTATTTAAATTCATGTAACTATATCAAAGCAATTCATATTAAGCAGATATCGGCAGAAAAACAGGCTTTATCGGCGCTTGCTGACATCCTTGAAAAAAATGGTGTAGTAGTTTCAGTGCAATTACCCGCTGAATATGTCACTACTCAAGAAGGTATTCGTATCAGCACTTATTGCGAAAGAAATATTGCTTTTCAATCGTATCAATCAAAACTAAAAGCGGGTGTTTTTGCATTTGATTATTATGCTCAACAAATTGAACCGTTTTTATCGGCGTTTTTTCAATTTTATGGAATTAAATCATTACAATTAAATATGTATCAAATTAATTTATTAAATTTAAGCATCGCGTCATCTATTATTTCACCTACTTCACTAACATTCACCACTGAAATGAAGAATTTTATTCAACAAAATAAAATAGATAATTTACATATATTTGTTAATAGCGATACGATAAAGAATTTGACCCAAGATAACATTTCTGATTTTTTGAAACTCATTAGCACGGCAGATTATGTACCTAACATTATTTTATACAATTACATTGCGACCCCAGAAGAAGAAATAAAATTAAGAAATCTTAACTCCATCCTAAAAGTCGTATATGAATTTGCTACTTATTTATCAACACGTTTAGTAAAAGGGAATGATGATGTACTCACCTTGTCAAGCGGAAGTAAAATTACCAGAGAATGGTTGCATAAAGGTTGTGTGGTGTTATTAGCGGAATGCTTAACGCAACAGAAATATAAAAATGTGAAGGCATTGAATACTTCTTCGCCCATCATTTTCTCTTTAGATAATGCCATCTTACTGATGGGGCTGTTGCCGCCGAATGTGGAAAAATTATCCATACAAATAGCTTATGATAAGAATGTTGAATTATCTGCGGAACCTTTTTTTAATGCCATTACTAACAATTCACATTTGCAATATCTAGGTATCATTTTTTATCCGTTCGGCCATATAACAACGAAAAAAAATAACAATGTGTCGGTAAGTTTTGTTGAAAGGTTCGCGCAGGCATTAATACAAAATAAAACGCTTACCTCAATTCGTGTGATCCAATTACCGGATTTCGATGCTGACAAAGCTAATAAATTTGCTGAGCTCATGCAAAAATCGCAATCGCAATTGATTGTGGATATGGACGTTTCTCATCTTCCTAAACAAGTTGCGCAAGCATTTAAAAATAAATGTTTATTTGCTCCTTTATATCAACTCGCAAAACAACAAGTAACAGATAACGCGTCTTTAAATGGTCAAGTGGTAGATGCAACCGATGATCATAGAGAAGATTTTTTTGATTGGATATCCAAACTTTCTTTTGCTGACAAGATGCAAGCACTTGAGTTTGCTTTGCGTGAGGATAATGTTGTTGGGCAATTGTTTATAGAAAAATTACCGAATGGAAAATTACAAAATGTAAGTATTGATCGTCTTCAAACAGAAAAACAAAAATGGATAACAGAAGAGGAAAATATAAGAAAAGCGCAAGAAGAGCAAGAAAGACAATTAAGAGAAAAGGAACAGCGAGAAAGGGCTGAACAAGAAAGAATGAGAACAGAAGCCAAGAAAGAATTAGTTGGTGGAATTTTAACTGGTGTTATTCATCAAGTAGAGCAAATGGGAAAAAATAACTTACTGGAAAAAGCAAAACGAGAAAAAATACAAGCATTACTGAATAAATATACGCAATCTGGTTTTTTAAACCTAGATAAAACCGTTGTTAAGAAAATAAAACCATTACCTAATTTTATTGAATTAACAGAATATCTCGAACAACAACGCTTAAATAAACATCCAATTCAAAAAATTCATTTTGAGATGACTGCTGTTGCAAGCAAAGAAGGAATAGATAAATTTGTTGAGAGTTTAAAAACTATAAACGATGTAACAATATCAGATGAAACCGATCGACATTTATTTACCACGGAACATTATGGGATTTTATTGGGGCCTGATTCAAACATCAGACGTTTTACTTCGCAAGATAAAAATAAGGTTTCTAGTATTGAGGTGGCGATTATTACTGCATTACAAAATAATACCAGCTCTAAATTGGAGTATTTAGCATTATTGAATCCTAATTTTTCATTTAATTCTACTTCTGCGGCAAGCAAACAAAAAATAATACCAATCGCGTCTCATATAGATAGCAAACTTCAGGAAGTTGTATTTCATAATCCTTCTTCAGCAGAAAATAAGCCCATTTTTCAGGCAATTAAGCTAGGAATTGTAGAGAGAAACAAAACGCAGATAATCATGAAGGACTTCGCGATAAAAGAGGGGCAACTTTCTTTTCCAGAAAGTAAAGAAGATGAAAAAATAATTATAACTCCTTTGCATATAAATGCGTTAGCTGCTTTTTCTGCAAAAAATGCTGCTAACATGAGAAGCATTCAACTCTTGATAAATAAGATAGCAAATATTGAATTTTTACTTTCATCATTTAATCAATCTGTTTCAAGGCCGTTACGATTAATTTTAAGTTGTTCCGCTCGCAAGGAAAAAGACTTTAATGATTTTGTAAAGTCATTAACGACTATATTAAAAACAAGTCCATTCGTGAATGATATTTTTTTAGATATATGGAATTTTTATAAAGACAACGACAAACTCCAAATGACACGAGAGCAAGAGTCGGCGCTGATTTCTGGGGTAATAAGTAATTTGTGCGTTACTTACATAAACGACAAGCTTTCTCCTTATTTCTTAAATCCTGCAAACGCTGATTTATTCCATGCATGTATTGCGTTTAATAGAATTGCTAAACGTTTGGATGAGCTTGATCAAAAAACTCGAGGAGTGGAGGCTTTCAAAAAAATTATTATTAATGTTGAGATGCGCCAAGATCCTGATCATATGTTTAGGGCATTAAAAGCATTACAACAAACGTTTCCTGATGAATATAAACAATTTTTTAAATTTCTACATGGATATACAAGTATTTCTCATTTTTTAACGAAACCACAACTCGATGCGATTAGAAAAGGAGATGCGTTAGATTTTCGTAAATTGTCATTAATACCTATAAACGGAATGGATTTTTATTCAATTATCTCTTATATAAGAAATAATAATATTAAAAAATTATTTTTTCTAAATGATGATTTCATGGTTGAAAAAGTTTCCTATGAAAATTGCCTTGCACTTAGTGGCATTAGAGAAATTTATTTTGATGAGATAAAAAACGAATCAATCAATGCTTTCTCAAGATTAGGTAATCGAATTTCAGAAATTAAAACGATTGTTGTGGTGGGATTACCTGAGGATAAGTTACAAACAAAAAATGGTATCCGTATCCGAGAAATATGTGAAAAACGTATTGCTCAGGAACGAGAAAAACAAGATGGGCAAGCAGCGCAAGAGGAAACTAAAAAAGCAGAAAAAGAAGAAAGAATTCGCAAAGAAGTAGAAGCAAAAGAAAGGATTATTCAGAAAGAAGCAGAAGCGCAAGAAAAAAATCCAATGGAACAGCAACAAAAAACAGAAGATAAAAGTAAATCAGCTGAAATGCAAACAGCATTTAATAGAGTGATTGATCGTTTTAGTAGAGAGATTGATAGAGAGATTGGAAATGTTAATGAAAATGCTAAAAAAGAAGCAGTTAATAATAATGCTGATGACTCGCTTGCTGTAACGAGTTTATGGCCTTATGGTAATAAGGAATTGCTTGCACACATTAATCAAATATCTTCTTTGAAACGCCAAAAAATATATCAAGGGTGTAAAAATGAAAAAACTATTCTTGGAAAATTATGCGTGAGCGATGCTGCTGCAATGCAGATAATTGATAATGAAATAAAATATCTTGATAATAGATATAAAAAAATTGATGAGAAAATGCTTTTTCCTAATTCAATTTTTAGACCAGCGACTTCTTTTGAAGGTTCTGTACCAGAGAAAGCAAATTCAGGAATTAGAACATTGAATAGCAGAAGGGTACAGCAAGAAGTGGTACCGCAGGAAGGAGAAAAAAAACCAAATGAACAAAACAAAATAAATAACTGATTTTTCCCCTCACCCTAACCCTCTCCCGCTGTCACGGTTATTTACTAGCACAACACTATCTTGGCGGGAGAGGGAATTGGGCCGGTAATTCTCTCCCGCTATTACGATAAAACACTATCTTGGGGAGAGGGAATTGGATAGGGTTAGGGAATTGGATGCAAAAAACCTTACACCAACTCTTCCCCCACCAAGCGTTCCAACACTCGCACTGGCGCCAGTGCTTCGTTCTGCATTGCGCTCACTGGCAAATAAAAAGTTTGTTCCAACACATATTGACCTTGCATCGCCGCATGCGACACATCATCAGTTTGCACAATCCAAGTGCTGCCCGCAGGAAAATGCACCGTTTGATAATTCACTTCTTGTTGATATTGCTCATCTGCTTTCATAGAGTCATGAATATGTAACATGTAATGATCATACAAACTGCGATAACTTTTGGTAATTTTAAATAATCGCAACAACGCTGCTTGACCCGGAAAAGGTTTTTTTATTTGCGGTACAAATCGTTGCGCGACTTTTTCAAAGGGTTCGCCCAAACGCCAAATACGACTTTCACCATGGGGATTCACATTACAAAATACGCGTAAAATACGTTTGCCTTGATTGGGCGCGGAAGGAAATGCATCGATATGCAACCGTTTATCATCTTTGCGAGATGATGTTTGTCTATCATTAATTTGTACCGGCCGAAAACTAGTGCGACCATTGATTAATGGCCCAGCATAACGCGGCAATAATTGTTCCACCAATTTGCGTGACGCTTGATAAAAACGATGAATCATCATTTTTAATTTTATGCGCTCATCATCGATTAAACGTTGCACGCCCCACAATTTATTTAAATCAGGATGATAACCAATATTTTTTGAGCGCGGATCAGCATAATCAGGCGAAAGAAATTGCGTTTCTTCAGGTAACAAAACAAATGCGAGTTGTGGAAAATACAATACTTGGCCATGTTCTAAACTATCGGTGGCCAAGTGTTGATTCGCTTCTGAGAAGCGTTCATCCCATTTGCTTTCCGGAAAAGGGTGTAACATATTTTTTAACCTTTCGCCTTGTTAATGGCATCCTGCAATTCACTTTGGCTCATCGCACCCAATACAAAAGTCACATTCTTACTATTTTTTGTTTGTGTTTTGCCAATAAAGAAAGCCGGCGTACCAGTTAATTGTAAACTTTCAGCTAATTTAATATTATTTTTTAATTGTTCTTGTACTTGATTATTGTCCATCTCTTTCTTCAATTTTTCTATATTCAAACCCGATTGTTGTGCGATTTCTAAAATAGCATTTTCTGTTAATGGTTGTGGCGCCGTTAACAATGCATGACTAAATGTAAAATATTTACCTTGTTTATTTGCCGCCAGTGCTGCACGTGATGCAAATTCAGAAACCGGTCCACGTATGGGAAATTCTTTAAACACCACACGCACATTCGGATTATCTTTGATGATATTACTCATGACAGGTGCCATGTTAATGCAATGCGAACATTGATAATCAAAAAATTCTACCACCGTAATTTTTCCTTTCGGATTTCCTGCGATGGGATCATTCGTATTATGGAACAATAAATTAATCGGTTCAGCATACGCAGTCATCATCAACCAAAAAAATAAATTGGCGGCGAATATTACTTTTAACGTATTTTTTAACATGTTTTTTACCCCTTGCAATAATAATATTTAAAATAAAGATATTTAAAGTTAAGTCGTTGCTTTATCAATCAAACTTTGCATTTGTTTTTGATCAACTTGACCAGGCACATATTGAATGGCGCTATTGGTTTTTGCATCTGTTTTACCGATGAAAAACGCCGGTGTGCCAAACAATTTCAAATCTTGCGCGAGTTTCATCGTGTTTTTTAATTGATTATTAATGCTGGCATCATTCATGTCTTTCTTTAATTTATCGACATCCAACCCAGCATTTTTTGCAATCGCAAAAATAGATTCTTCAGTGAGAGGTTGTTTTGCCGTTAATAATGCATGATTCAATATATAATATTTCCCTTGTTTGTTTGCCGCCAGTGCCGCACGCGCAGCAAAGTCAGACATCGGCCCACGAATAGGAAATTCTTTAAAGATGATACGCACATTGGGATTGGCTTTGATAATGGCAGCTATCACTGGTGCCATGTCTAAGCAATGAGGACATTGATAATCAAAAAATTCAACGATAGTAATATCGCCATTAGGATTGCCTGCCACAGGATCATTGGCTTGATGAAATAAATTATTGACATATTTAGGCGCACTTTGTTGTGTTGATTTCACCGTTTGTTGCGCTTCTTCCATTTGTTTACGCTGAAAGTTTTGTAATGCTTCTACTAATACTTCTGGTTGGCGAATTAAATATTCGCGGACGACTTCTTCAATTTTGGCTCTTTCAGCCGAACTGACGGGCGGGTTGGCAGCCGTGTTTGTGACTGCAATAGCAGCAGGGGCAAACGTGGCGGCTAAGATCATTGCCAATAGCAAAGTTTTTAATCGGTTCATTAAGATGCTCCTTCTTTATATGAGAGTTGAGTGCCTGGCATGATAACAAACTGCTGGAGCAACCACCAGATCGCCTCGCCCACGAAAAGAGGGAGAGGCGATAGTCATTATTACCGTCGCTGCGCTATCCACTCCTCAATCTTTTCCAAACGTTTTTCTTTTATTTTTGCCGCGAGCGCTTCGCCTTTTAATCCTTGTGCAATTAACGTTTGCACATTGACGGATTTTGCAGCTTTTGCGCATCCCAATAACCAATCGGCAGCAAATGTTTGCTGTTCCTCTAAAGCAATGGCTTGGCAAACTAATAAAATATGCGTAAAACGTTTTTCTCGTCTAAAAATATCAATGCTATTAAACAAGTGTAATAAAGCGTTTGCCGCTGCTGTTTTTGCTGGTAATAATTTTTTATGATGTAACACGATTAAGGTGACTAATTCTTGATAAGCATTAGGCACACGATAACGACAACACAATGTATTTGCTTCTGGCGTGGTATACATTAAAGCAGCAAAACGAATCAGCGATTGATCACTCACAGTCACAGCTGCTTTTAATGTGCGTAAGGCAGCGCTATCCATTTCGATCGATGGAAATAATCGTGGTAATGCTTGGCAATCTGCGAGTACTTCAAAAAATTTTTCTGGATGTGGTTCGCGCAATGCACGCTCTAATTCTTTCCATACTCGTTCTGGAACGAGTGCATCGACTTCACCCATATTGACCATTTGTTGCATAAAAATATTGGTTGCAGCGGCGACCGTAAATCCTCTGTCCGCATAACGCGCTAAAAAACGACCGACTCGTAAAATACGTACTGGATCTTCGACAAACGCAGGTGACACATGACGCAAAATTTTATTTTCTAAATCTTGTTTGCCATGATAAGGATCAATTAATTCGCCTTCTTCCGACATGGCCATGGCATTAATGGTGAGATCGCGTCGGCGCAAATCTTCTTTTAAAGTCACTTCTGGAGAGGCATTAAAATCAAAACCGGTATAACCTGCTTCTACTTTATGTTCGATGCGGGCGAGCGCATATTCCTCACCGGTTTTAGGATGCAAAAAAACAGGGAATTCTTTGCCAACTTGCCTATAACCTAGTTTTAACATGTCTTCGACAGTTGCACCGACCACCACCCAATCGCGTTCTTTTACTGGCATACCTAATAATTGATCGCGAACGGCTCCTCCGACTAAATATTTTTTCATGTAAGATAACACCTCTATCAGTGTGACCATCATCATAAGGGTAAAAGCGCAGTATGCAAAAAGTAAATGAGCAACACCATGGCGACAACATACAATTAGGATTAGTTATTTCATATTTTGGTAGCAGCGTGGCTGTCGAAGATCATCATGGACAGATTTTTCAATGCCATTTGCGCCGCAATCAACCATTGCCGGTAGTGGGTGATCAGGTGCAATGGCAATTAGGTCATGATCAGACGGGTATTATTATTGCGATTGAGCCGCGCAAATCGTTGCTGGCGCGTGGGGATGGCAAAGGCAAGATGAAACCGCTCGCGGCCAATGTCGATTTATTGTGTATTGTCATGGCACCGCCGCCCGTATTTTCTGATTATTTAATTGACCGCTATTTAATTGCGGCAGAATTATTAGCGATTGCTCCATTATTAATTTTGAATAAGAGTGATTTATTAGATGAGCAAACGCGACACCTGATGCTGGCACAGTATGCGCCCTATGAAAAGATTGGTTATCCAGTGATTATATCGAGTGCGATTACGCAAGAAGGGTTGGGGGATTTACAAGCAAAATTACAGAGTAAAACAGCGGTATTGGTGGGCCCGTCGGGTGTAGGAAAATCATCGATTATTAATATGTTGAATCAAGGCCAAGATATTCGTGTGAATGAAGTTTCTGGTAAAGGCATAGGCAAACACACGACGACGGCAACGCGTTTATATCATTTAAAGCAAGGCGGCCAATTGATTGATTCGCCAGGGGTGCGGGAATTTAATTTATGGCCGGTAAATGCGCAAGATATTTTGCGCGGTTTTAAGGAAATAAACGCATTAAATGGCTGTCGATTTCGTGATTGTCAGCATCAAGCTGAGCCAGAGTGTGCAGTGCAAGCGGCGGTTGTGAGTGGTAAGATTAGCGCGCAACGAGTCGCTAATTATCAAGCAGAAATGAAGCGACAAAAAATAGAAAATAGAGAATATAGAAAGTAATATTTGTCACTCCAAACTAAGTCGCTGTCATCCTTCGCTGCGCTTAGGATGACAAATATACAAATAACAGTTGAAGATTAATCTAATGCCAAATTCCTCAATTAATCACAAGCAGCATAAACAACATCGTATCCGCAGTTTTGTGCGTCGTAACGCGCGTTTAACCGCTGCGCAAGCGCGTGCCTATGAGGCATTATGGCCGCGATTTGGCTTGACGGTGGCTGCTGGTAACATCGATAACCAACCAATTTTTGGTCGAACAGCGCCCTGTTTTTTAGAAATTGGCTTTGGCACTGGCCAATCATTATTGGCATTGGCAGCAGCGCATCCAGAATTAAATTTGATTGGCGTCGATACACATAAACCTGGCATCGGCGCAGTGTTATTAGGCATGCAACAACAGGATTTATCGAATATACGTTTATATGATGCGGATGTGATTGATGTGTTAGAACAATGTATTCCGCCGGATAGTTTCGAGGGCATTCAAATATTTTTCCCTGATCCTTGGCCGAAACGCCGACATTATCCGCGACGCTTGATTCAAGCTTCTTATGTACAATTGATGATAACGAAATTAAAAATGAATGGCAGTTTGCATTTGGCGACGGATTGGGAAGATTATGCCAAACAAATGTTGCAAGTATTATCGCAAGAAACTGCCTTAAAAAATGTCGCAGGACCCCATCAATTTGCACCGACGCGCTCGGTATATCGACCGGTGATCACAAAATTTGAAGCGCGCGGAATCAAAGAAAAACGCAAGATTTGGGAATTGCAATTTGTGAAAGTGTAGCTAGCGCCACATTCGAGATGACAATAAAGTATTGCCTTGATAGAATTTGGCAACTTTTTGTCATCTGGGCAATAAATAAGGAAAAAAACAAATGTCGCGTATGATCACTTTTGTTACTGGCATTATTTTATTAATGACAACATTAATGCTCTCCGGTTGTGGCCCGATTTATAAACGTCATTATGAATATGTGCCGCCCCCTTCTGAGCAAGGAAAAGCGTGCATCACGCAATGCGTACAAAATCAAAGTAGGTGTGAGCAAATGTGTCAACGCAAAAATGATCGCTGTCATCGCGAAGCGCAACGCGAAGCCATTTATCAATTTGATGCATACGTGCGTGAACGCCAAGCGAGAGGCGAAAAAGTAGAAAAAAATGTGCGTGATTTTGAATATACTGGAAGTTGTAATGACTCCTGCAATTGCCAACCTGCATTCCAAACTTGTTATTCAGCCTGTGGCGGTCAAGTCATAGAACGAAAAACTTGTGTGGCCTTTTGCGATAAACAATAATTGCAATAAACAAAAATATTAACGATAAACAAAATATTAAAATGATCATAACGAAGGAAAAAGAATGAAAATCAAATTTTATTATTTACGCGCTATTTTATTTGTTATTTCTGCGTTAAGTAGTGCGCTGACGTATGCGACGGGTTCTGGCTTATATTTGGGGGTGATGGCGGGTCCTGCAACCAATCAAAGTCAAGATCAATACGTGCAACTCGCCAATAGCAATTCTTTTACGCTGGCATCGCCCAACAGTAATCAAATTGGTGGTCGCATGTATGTGGGATACAAATTTAATTCCTATGGCGGGATTGAAAGTGGTTTAACTTATTTTTCTACCATTAATTACGATACGATAAATGGCGCTGCGACTTGTACATCGCCACGCGTCAATATCAGTGATGTTGATTTAGTTGGAGTAGGAACACTGCCAATAGGTAGTTTTGGTGTATTTGTAAAAGCAGGTGTGGCGGGTATGTATGAAAGTACATCGGGTGCAATAACAGGTAGTAACGTCAATGATTGCGGCAATACGTCTAACATCATTCGTGTTCGCGGCACAGCGAGTGTCGGCGCAAGTTATGATATTTCACAAACTTGGGTAGCGGATGTATCGTGGACGCGATTAATGACTAAAGGCATTATCCAAAATATGGATTTATATGCACTCGGTATTTCATATCATTTTGTGGATCAATATTGCGGGCAATTTTTATGCTAGATAATATTAAGGTGCCTTTAGTTGTTGATTTAGATGGCACCTTAATTCAAACCGACACCTTATTAGAATTATTATTAGCATTAATAAAAAAAACCCCGTGGATTATTTTTTTATTGCCCGTGTGGTTGTTGCGCGGCAAAGCTTATTTTAAATATGCAGTTGCCAATCGTGTGGAACTTAATCCCGCTTTATTACCCTATCACCAAGCATTTTTGAATTATTTGCAACAACAAAAACAACATGGGCGGCGTTTGATTTTAGCAACGGCTGCCAATGAACGCATTGCCCATAAAATTGCGGATTATTTAGGTTTATTTACGACGGTGCTTGCGAGCGATGAAAAAAATAATTTAGTTGGCGCACGTAAATTAGTGGCAATCAAACAACATTGTGATGCGTTTGTATATGCAGGCAATGAAGCAAACGATTTACCGATTTGGCGTGCAGCGACTGCTATCATAATCATTAGCCGTTCACCACGATTATTAAAACAAGTACAGCAACTGCATATTCCCATTGAATATCAATGCATCACCCCTTTATTTCAATGGCAAACAGTCATGGCGGCGCTGCGTATGCACCAATGGGGTAAAAATATATTAATTTTTGTGCCCTTGTTGACTGCATATAAATTTACGAATTTATCTTTATTTTTCTTATTAATAGCAGGATTTTTTGCACTGAATTTATGTGCTTCCAGTGGTTATCTGATCAATGATTTATTTGACCTGACGACTGATCGGCAACATGCACGTAAATCGACGCGGCCGTTTGCTTCCGGTGCGTTGCCACTGGTAATGGGTTTTTATGCCATTCCACTCTTATTAATCACTAGTTTTATTTTAGCATTTTATCTATCGACTTTATTTGCCTTGTTTTTAGCGACTTATTTTGTGTTAACCATGAGTTACACTTTTTACTTTAAAAAAATTGTTTTAGTAGATGTTATTTTATTAGCCTTGTTTTATGTGCTGCGTATTATTATGGGTGGCGTGGTGGTGCAAGTACCACTTTCTGAATGGTTATTAGCTTTTTCTTTATTTTTCTTTTTAAGTCTTGCTTTTGTAAAAAGAGTGTCAGAATTACAAACATTACGTAGTGCCAATCAATTAATGACAGTTGGACGCGGTTATTTAGCAGATGATTTAGAACAAATTATGATATTCGGAACGTGTAGTGGTTATATTGCAATTTTAATTTTTGCATTGTTTATTAATAGCGCGAGTATTATTACGCTCTATCATTCTCCGCAATGGTTGTGGTTATGCTGTCCGCTCTTGTTGTATTGGATTAGTCGTATTTGGTTGTTAACGCATCGCGGTTTTATGCATGATGATCCCGTCTTGTTCGCAATAAAAGATAAAATGAGTTATGTCGTCGGATTTTTTATTTTAATTTTATTGTGGTTAGCCAAATGAATTATTTTTCTTTTGGACATTATCCGAGAGTATCTCCGAGCGCGGTGTGGTCTATTGATTGGCGCGATCAAGCGATTCCTTTTGCTAATGCGAAACAATTTTTTTTATGTTATGCCCAAGGAAAAAGTTATGGCGATAGTTGCTTAAATGAAAATGGTATTTTATTAGATACCAAACGCATGAATCGCTTTATTGCGTTTGATGCACAAAGTGGTAGGTTGCGTTGTGAAGCGGGCATGACGTTTGCTGAAATATTGCGTGTGATCGTGCCGCGCGGTTGGTTTTTACCAGTGGTAGCGGGCACACAATTTATTTCTTTGGGCGGTGCAATTGCCAATGATATTCATGGCAAAAATCATCATCGCAGTGGCACGTTGGGTCGTGATGTTAAATGTTTTGAATTATTGCGTTCGAATGGAGAGCGATTGTTATGTTCGCCGCAACAAAATAAAGAATTATATCAAGCGACTATTGGCGGCTTAGGGTTGACGGGCATGATTACCTGGGCAGAAATTCAATTAATTCCCATTCAAAATGCTTATTTAGAGGTTGAAAAAATAAAATTTAAAAATTTAGAGGAATTTTTTGCAATCAATAAAGCATCGGAAAAAGAATATGCATATACGGTGGCGTGGTTAGATTGTCTTGCACAAGGGGAAGCGTTTGGGCGCGGGATTTTTATGCGCGCGAATCATGCGGAGCAACAACTTGACAGTAAGCAATGTCGTACACCAACACGAAAAATTTCTATGCCTTTTTATTTGCCGAATAAAATGTTAAATCCAATGACAATGAAAGCATTTAATAATTTTTATTATCACCAACAACGTCCTGAGAAAAAAATCGTTCATTATCAATCTTTCTTTTTTCAATTAGATGCCATTCATCAATGGAATAAAATTTATGGCAAAAGAGGTTTTTTTCAGTATCAATGTGTAATGCCTGATGAAAATCAAGCGGTGATTATGCAATTATTGCAACGGGTGGTTGCATCAGGGCAAGGTTCTTTTTTATCGGTGTTAAAAACATTTGGTGATTTGTCCTCGCCTGGCATGTTGTCATTTCCCAAAAAAGGCGTGACACTTGCACTTGATTTTCCCAATCAAGGTGAAAAAACATTGGCATTATTAAATGAATTAGATGTCATGGTAGTAGCGCATCAAGGGCGCGTCTATCCGGCAAAAGATGCGCGTATGTCAGCGGCGACGTTTCAATATTATTATCCGCAATGGCAAGCGTTCGCGCAGTTTAAAGACCCACAATTTTCTTCTAGTTTTTGGCGGCGAGTGACTGCATGATAAAAAATAAAAACATCTTAATTATTGGCGCGACCTCTGCGATTGCGCAAGCAGTTGCAAAAATAGGGGCAGCTGCGGGAGATACATTTTTTTTAGTGGGGCGTCATGCGGCACACTTAGCTGCAATCGCTGATGATTTAAAAGTGCGTGGCGCAAAAGAAGTATGGGTTGAAGCCTGTGATTTAAATGATGTTGAAAAACATCAAGCACTGATTGATCATGTCATACAAAAATTAGGACATATTGATACGGTATTAATCGCGCATGGCACCTTGTCTGATCAAAAAGCGTGTGAGAAAAATTTTAATTTTGCTTACGATGAAATCAAAACTAATTTAATCAGTTGTATTTCATTATTAACTATTCTAGGTAATTATTTTGAGCAACAACGATCAGGTTCAATTGCGGTGATTTCATCGGTGGCGGGCGATCGTGGTCGTCAAAGTAATTATATTTATGGGACTGCGAAAGCAGGGTTAACTACTTTTTTACAAGGCTTGCGTCATCGTTTACATCGTGCACAAGTGAATGTATTAACCATCAAGCCAGGTTTTGTTGATACACCGATGACCAAACAATTTAAAAAAGGATTGTTGTGGGCAACACCGGATGTGGTTGCCGTTAGTATTGTGAAAGCGATAGAAAAAAAGAAAAGTGAAATATATGTGCCGTGGTTTTGGCGATATATTATGTGCGTGATTAAATCTATTCCTGAATCGATTTTTCTGCGGTCGAAGTTGTGAGGATGAATGGGTGGTTATCTTGAGTTATCGCTTGGGATGACAACTGTTTTTAAGTAGAGGTTGTTTCCATGGATAAAAACGCAAAAATTGAATTTTGTACATTATTTATTTTAGTCGGTTTTATGGCGGCTGTTGTTTTTCATTACCTTCTCAGTGCGTATTTTCATAACCCTTATCCGCTCAATACTTTTTTATTTCGACCGGGCGCACAATTTTCTGATTATATTTCTGTGTATATTTCTAATCATGATTTGTCGCCGTATCGCATACGTGAACTACTTGATGGTGCTGTCTATTTTCCTTGGGCATATATCTTGATCGTGCCTTTTATGTTTCTACCAAAAATAATTGGCGCAGAATTGTTTGTGGTTATTTCCACGTTAGTATTGATTGGGTTTTGTCATTTTTATTTTCGTCGTGAACCGCGCTCACCTTTATTAGCAGAAAAATACTTAAATATCAAAAATATTTTTATTTTTAGTATCATGACTTATCCTGTTTTATTTAGTATTGAGCGTGCTAATTTAGAGTTTTTATTATTTTTACAACTCGCATTTTTCTTATTCTTTTATACACGTAAAGATTATTTTATCAGCGCGATTTTTTTAGCGTCAGCCACTGCCATGAAAATGTATCCTGGTGTATTCGTTTTATTATTTTTACTAGATAAACGTTACAAGGAAGCATTTTTTTGTGTAGCACTCATTCTCATGATGTCATTGTCCAGTTTGCTTTTATTAAAAGGAGGTGGCATTACTGTACAACTAAAATCCTTTTCCTTTATTTTGAACTGGTATAACGATACTTATGTGCGCTCTTATGTAGGGATGCAACACAATTCTAGCTTATTTACTTTTTATAACGTGTTTTTTAATTTGTTTTCAAATACGAAATGGCCGCCACCATTGATCGATAAAGAAATAGTGAAAATTTTTGCGATAGCAGGAATGGTATTTTTTCTGGCGCTTGCAATTTGTATGTGGAATTTGCCATTGGTATTTTGGAAGCGGGTAGCATTATTAACAGCGTGTATGTTGTTGCTGCCACATATTTCATTTGATTACAAATTATTACATGTTTATTTGCCATTATTTTTTTTCATGAATGCTGCCGCGTCTACTAAACGCAGTGACATGCTATATACGATTATATTTTGCTTATTATTCATTCCTAAAAATTATTTATTATTATATGGTGAATACAGTATTAGCAGCGTTTTAAATACAGTTTTATTTTTATTACTGATTATTTTTATTTTGGCGGAAGGGTTTTATTATCGATCACTGTCATCTACCGCGCGCGGCAATAAAATCCAATAACGGCCACTGTTTTGCATATTGCCTGCTATGTGTGCAACAGCGTCACCGCTACCCCAATAAATATCCCCGCGCACCACACCACGTATGGCGCCGCCACTGTCTTGCGCAATCATTAAATGACGAAATGTTTTTGTTGATGATGGCATCGTTGTTTCTAACCACAGCGGCGCACCAAAGGGTAAGTAATTTATATCAATCGCAAGCGAGCGTTCTGGCGTAAGTGGTACTTGTTCCGTGCCCAATGGTGCTTCATGATTTAATTTTTTAAAAAATACATAAGAAGCATCTTGATTGAGAATGGTTTTTATTTTTGTGGGATGTTGTTGCAACCAGTCGCGTATAGTTTGCATAGACATATTTTTTTTATCGATGCCATATTGCGTTATTAAAATATTGCCGATGGCGGTGTAAGAACGACCATTATCACCGGCGTAACCGATCATCATTTGTTTGCCATCGGGTAGTTGCACTAATGCCGAGCCTTGAATTTGCGCGAAGAAAACATCAATGGGATTATCACCCCATAATAAAATGCGTGCTTTGTTTTTAATCGCGCCTTGATTAATCGCAATGCGATCAGGATACGGTTGTAAAGTTTGATTATTTGTGAATTGACCAACGATTTTCTTTTGCGCCCATTCTGGTTTGAATAATCCTAAATCTATTTTTACTAAATCAGTTGGTAAAGCGTAAATAGGCACGTGATAGTGCTTCGTTTTTTGTAAACTAGCTTTAATGAGAGGTAAATAATAACCGGTAAATAATCCTTGGGAATTAGTTTGATCGGTGATGTGATAAGGCGTAAACCAATGTTCAAAAAATTGTTGTGCTTGCGTCTGACTCGGTTTTGTTAATTGTTGCGCTGCTTTACAAATACGTTGCCATGTTTTCACATCGCTTGCTTCAGGGAAATTCGCAAACGCAGTTTGCGCGGTAGGTCGTGTTAAAATTTCTGTACAAGAATGATGAAACGCAATCAATGCTTGCGCATGATTATCTTGTGACCAATCAGGGAGATTTGCGAATTGCGTTGGCGTCAGAATGAGGCGTGGAGTAGCGGCAGCAACAGTTGTTGGTGTAATAAAGAATAAAAATAAGTATAAATAAAAACAATTCTTTGAGATAAATAAATTCATTTTGCATTGCCATTTTTTAAGTAACGTTTTACAATCCTTTTTCTTTTACAGCCCACACATTTTTGATCATCTATTTTTACGATCGTGTACATATACCCATTTACATAAATTTTATACATTTTTATTTACATGCTGTCGTCCAGTGCGTATGCGTGCGGGATGACAGCATTATTGAGTATGTATGCCATGACGAGTCGCGTACGTCACTAAAAAAATGCCCACTAAATCATTTAAAAAGCGTTTGCCTAAATCAGTCGCGCAAATGATATTTTTATCATCTATTAATAATCCACGTTTAATAGCTTTTTGTAATAACGGTTGTGCTTGCAGTAACGTGACACCAGTGCGTTCAGTAAATAATTTTATCGAGACACCGCGCGTCAAACGCAAGGCATTCAACATAAATTCAAAAATTAAATCCGATTCATTTAAATGTGGTATCGCGATATTTTTGCGTTTTTGTGCATCCAGATAATCACGCGGATGTTTCACTTGCATAAAACGTATCACGTGATGATGATCACTATGCGGGTCACGCTCATGTAAACTAATTTTGCTATGCGCGCCGGCACCTATTCCTAAATAATCACCAAACGTCCAATAATTATTATTATGCGCGCACTCTTTTTGTGGTAACGAATACGCAGACACTTCATATTGTTGTAATCCGTGTGCTTGTAATAATTGTTGGCCACTCAATTGCATTTGCCACGCCGCTTCATCACTGGGCAGCGCGGGCGTGTGATGATAAAAAAAAGTATTCGGCTCAATCGTTAATTGATACCACGATAAATGCGTGGGATGAAACGATATCGCCGTTTCTAAATCATGCATCGCATCTTCAAGCGATTGCTGCGGTAACCCATACATCAAATCCAAATTGAAATTGGTAAATCCTGCCGTTTGCGCCATTTCAATCGCGCGCATGGCATTTTCTTTATCGTGAATTCGTCCTAATATTTTTAATTTATCATTCTGCAAACTTTGTATGCCGAGTGATAAACGATTAATTCCTGCTAAATGAAAATCACGAAAACGTGTTTGTTCGGCCGTGCCAGGATTGGCTTCTAAGGTGATTTCAATATTTTCTGCGAGGGGCATGCGGGCCGCCACGCCGTCTAAAATTTGCGCGATGGCTTGCGCAGAAAATAAGCTAGGCGTGCCGCCACCAAAAAAAATGCTGATTAATGGTCGTTTTTGCAACAAGTCAACATGCGTGTCTAATTCCTGCAACAAGGCAGCAACATACAATTGTTCTGGCAAATTATCTTTCATTTCATGCGAATTAAAATCGCAATAAGGGCATTTGCGCACGCACCAAGGCAAATGTACATATAAACTGAGTGGTAATGGATTATTCATAGTAGTAAAAAGTTGGCATCATTCGTTTCAATCGTTAGAATAGCGGCAAATTATGCCATAAAAAAACCACTTAGGAGCTATTTCCATGATGAGAAAACGCGTGAAAGTTGCAGTGACCGGTGCGGCTGGTCAAATTGGTTATGCATTGATTTTTAGAATTGCCTCCGGACAAATGTTTGGTCCTGAGACTGATGTGGAATTAAATTTATTAGAATTAGAACACACGTTGCCTTCATTGAAAGGCGTTGCGATGGAATTAGATGATTGCGCGTTTCCATTATTGAAAAAAGTGGTGACGACAGCAGATATGAATATCGCGATGAAAGAGGTTAATTGGGCGGTATTAGTAGGCGCAGTGCCACGTAAAGATGGCATGGAACGTTCGGATTTATTGAAAATTAATGGCGGAATTTTTACCGCGCAAGGAAAAGCAATTAATGATCATGCCGCGAGTGATGTGCGTGTATTTGTCGTTGGAAATCCCTGCAATACCAATTGTTTGATTGCGATGCATCACGCGCCTGATGTACCGCGTGATCGTTTTTATGCGATGACGATGTTAGATGAATTCCGTTCGCGTAGCCAATTAGCGATTAAAGCCGGTGTAGATGTGACTGCGGTGACGCAAATGATTATTTGGGGCAATCATTCTTCTACGCAATATCCTGATTTTTATCACGCCAAAATTAATGGCAAACCAGTGACGGAAACGATTACGGATTTACATTGGTTACAAAATGATTTTATTTCGATGATACAAAAACGCGGCGCGGAAGTGATTAAGGCGCGCGGTGCGTCATCTGCAGCGTCGGCGGCGAATGCAGCGCTGATGTCGGTGTATCATTTGGTGCATGATACCGTGCAAGGCGAAATATTTTCTGTCGCGCGTTGTTCACAAGGTGAATATGGTGTCGATGAAGGATTAATCTTCTCAGTGCCATGTCGTACTGAAGGTAGTAAATTAAAAGTGATTACTGGGCTCACGCAAAATGCGTTTGGCGAAGAAAAATTTAATATTACGCTAGATGAATTGCGCAAAGAACGTGATGCGGTGAAAGCGCTGGGATTGATTGAGTAATGAAAAAAATCACTATACAGGAAAAAAAATGTGGATCTTCAAACAAAGAAACCAGTGCTAAATTACTACGACCATTAAATGAATCATTAAATAAGCAAAATAAGCATAAACGTAGATTAGCTCAAAAAGAGCTTAAAAAATTACGTAAACATGCTTTTATTGGAGACGTTGTTTCATCTGTTTTTTAGACAGATAACCTTGATTGTCATCGCGAGCCTGTTTTCAGGTTTGCGATGACGTGACAATCAATACTCAACTCCACATTGCAATCACCGCCATCATACTTAGCCCCAGCGTCAAGAAACTAAATTCCACTAAACTCTGCGTTTCTTCTATGCGTTGATGAAAACGCAAATGATGCAATGTCGAAATATAAATAAACGTGCCTGCTGCAAATGCATTAAATAAGGCTTGAATCAGTTGATTGTGTGTTGTCATTGCTAACGATTCAATAATAGTGCCAATACCAATCCCAATCGGTGTCATCAACGCAAATAAACTAATAATGATGACAATATATTTCAGCGTAAAACGATAACGCATTAACACCATGCACAAGGCAAAACTATCTGAACTTTTATGCGCGATAATCGCGATAAATAACATGATGGTTTCGGATGACGTATCACCAATGCCAAGCGCTGCGCCTTCTGTTAATGAGTGAATCACTAAAATAATCGCTAACACATAAGGAATGGTATTTTTAGAATGAAAGCGATCAGTGAGCGATAATCTTTCTAAGAATAATAATAACAAAAATCCAATGACACACATTAACTCAGGGACTGGATAGGTGATGGTGTTATATAATTCATGAAATGTGCGCACGGCTTCAGGTAATAAATGAAAAAAAGCGGCGCCTAAAAAAATGCCGCTCGCAAATGCTTCACCCAATTCAAATGATTCGGCGTGATCCACACGGTGTTGGTTTTTTAATTTTTTGAGCGGGTAAATAACTGTCGTTAAACTAACGAGAAAAATTAAAAAAGCAGCGATAAATTTATAGGTAAGTAATGTCACGAGAGTTAACCTTAATCCACCAATTAAAAACCGCATCGTAACTCATCTTGTAGATTAGAAAAAGATAATAGATACTTGGCCGATGACAGAACTGACTATTATTCAAAAAATTGCGATTTGGGCGATTCCGATTTTATTCGCGATCAGCTTGCATGAAGTGGCGCATGGTTGGGTGGCGTCTTTTTTTGGCGATCAAACCGCACGCTTGTCGGGCCGGCTCAGTTTAAATCCACTCAAACATATTGATTTAGTCGGAACGATTATCGTGCCGATGGTGATGCTGATTTTCAGCAATTTTATTTTTGGTTGGGCAAAACCCGTGCCAGTGGATGCGCGCAATATGCGTCATCCGCGCCGCGATATGGCGTGGGTGGCGCTTGCAGGGCCTGCCGCAAATTTGTTGATGGCGTTTTTCTGGGGCGGCATGGTGAAAATAGGCATGCTGGCGACAGATGGTGGTCATGATTGGTGGGGTCTGCCACTGATTTATATGGGCGGCGCTGGGATGATGATTAATGTCGTACTCGCTGTACTGAATTTAATTCCGCTGCCACCACTTGATGGCGGCAAAGTATTAATGAGTGTGTTACCAGGGCGTCTTTCCTATCGTTTGAGTTTGCTCGAGCCTTACAGTTTTTTCATTTTAATTATTTTAATCTTCACTGGTGTTTTATCGTGGATCATGGCACCGCTAGTGTTTTTGCTGATGCGGCTGGTGAGTAGTGTGTTTGGGATATAAAAAATTTCATTAAAATTCATCAACATCCTCTTTGTTTAATACTTTATTAAGATTGGTTGACTATACTACGATCAAGTTATATTTGTGATCAATTTTAATTTATTTTAAACCGGAGAAATCATGCCGCAATTATTACTGGTTGATTTTAAATGGGCTAAAGACAAAAAAAATACTGATGAAAATGCTCTTAAAATTGCTAGGGTTTTAGAGTTTGGATGCGGTATCAATTCCGCTTATTCAGGATATGCAATCGCTCATCAAAGTCATCAAAGTGAAGGCGATATTTTGTATCGCATGGTGTTTAACAAGATAGGACAGAATTATGATCGAGTGATATTCGGTCATAAAGAATTTGTTACTTCTAGGCTAGACGATACGATACATAAACTTAATCAACAAACACCAGGTAAATATTCTAAATTGTGGGTAGGTAAGCCTGAGGAAATGAGCTACGCATACGCTGATCCTTATAAACTAAACGATAATACTCAGTCGGTTCTAAAAAATTTAAGTTCAAAAGATTGTATTTTAATCCCTGGTTTTTTTTCTGAAGAGTGCATGACTTTTGCGTGCCAACTCGATAATTATCTAAAAAATTATAATATACCTGCTGATGTGATTAATTCGCATAGCTCAGTCATTGCACTCACACAAGATAAAGCAGTATATGCTTATCTTGATCAGAGCGAACATCTTAAAACAGAACTCGTTCGTTTGGGAAGTTTGAGTCAGATAAAAAAAACACAAAAAATGATGGATGTACCAGGTGATAAGTTGGTTATCAAACCAACTTCAGCAGAGGGTGGTAAAGGTGTCATTGTCATCGATAAAAAAGATTTGCCTCATTATTTAAATTTTATTTTCTGGATACAAACATCAAAACCTACTCAAGAGGAAATTGCCGAAGTAATAGAAAGAACAAAATTAAATATTGATAGCGCACATAAGTCAATTCAATATTGGAAAAATTCATTTGCAAGCAGGGAAGGTAAAGACTTTGTACTCATACAAGAATTTAAGGAAAGCAAAGCAATTGATGATTATGATCCCACCGGTAGAATGGTTTTTATGGTTGATAATGAGGCTAACGTAAAATTTGTGGATGGGTATTGGAAATTTCCTTTGCATACGCAAAATGCAATGGTCCCTGAATCCAATAAACATGTATCTGATTTTAATACAAATGGGAGTCTTAGCAGAAAAATTTCAGAAGAAGATAGTAAGGCGATTCAAGCAAGTTTAGCGCCTGTTATAAGTAGAATTGTTAAAAAAGCAACGCAACAATCATTACCAGAACTCATCAACCAAATGAAAAATGATCCTGATGAAGATTTTCGAGATTATGCGAAAATAGTTTTAGAAAAAAAATTTAGTGAAATTCTTAAAACTGTTTCACCAGTTATTCCACAAGCGCAACCAATTCCAGTTATGTCTAATTCTGCGCATTCATTTGTAGCATTTCGTAATGATTTTAAAAATGATGCGGAGGTAGAATCAGAGCAAACATTGAAAAAGAAAAGATTGTCATAAATTTATATTGTCACCACTGGTATTTTTTATTTCCGCGTTTTCACGTGGGACAGACGGCGAAACGGTATGTATCTCTCATTCACCCTTACAATGGAGGCTTTTTTTGTTCTATTTTCAGTTGTTCTATTTTCTTCAAAATGGGTTGTTTATTATTCTGAAACAAAGTAGATGAAGCATTAAAATTAAGTCTTGGTATGGGAAGAGGAGGAGGTTGATCAAGGTAACTAACTGATAATGCTACCGAAAAAGCTAATTGATTTAATTCTGATTCAATATTAATTTCTGAAGGATTATTAATATGGGGTATTAAACTTTTGGGAATAGTCACTTTAATTGAATTGAGAGAATTTACTTGTATATCGTAAGAATTAATAAAGTCATCTGGCAAAGCGGTTGTTTGAAATTTTAAATGTTTATTCTCATCTGTGTTTGCTTTGTTATAAGAAATGATAGAAATATGTGCAGCAGCCATACAGAATTTAACGAATTCATTATTTATTTCATCGTCCTTCGCAAATTTTATTGTTGAACCGGGTCTTATAAATTTGAATATTGATGCATTGAATGTACATTTTTCTGGAACAAAAACATTTTTTAACTCTACATCTCGAAAATCAATAACGTCTAAATTGCTTTCATTTGCAAACCACAGTTTTTGCATTTTCCAAGAAACAAATTTTAACACACCTTTGTTAATCACATTGAGAGGATTAAAATATAAGGTTGGTAAATAGATAATTGTTTTTAAAGTGGGAGTAATTCTTTGTGTAAAAGGGAGCATCATATTTATATTGGCTAAACTATTTAAAATTTCCTGTAATATAGCTAATATGCTTTTAACTATGCTTATATTTTTTTCAGTAACGTTGTCAATAAGAGCGAGTAAATTAGTTGCTAACTCCCGCATTAAATCGTTTACCTGTAATTCAGCATGTTGAATGATTTCACTCGTTAATTCATCTGACAATCCGTCATCAATATTATTATTTTTAAAGGTAACAATGGGTAGTTTAATTTTAATATCAGATTGCTTACTTAAGTTAATCGCTGCAAAAAAATCATTACAAAGTGATTGTAATTTTCTTTGGAATTTTATTCTTTGCATATCCATAGTTGCTTGTTTTACCAGACAGTATGTGGCTTTTGAGGCGCGGGCAAAATTTTTTACGAAAAATGGGTTTTCTTCAATTAGACAATATAATATAGTTAATTTTAATTCCCGCGGTAAGTTTAGTAATTCTATTGTCGAATCGTTTTCTGTTTGTACTGGAAACATTTTTATATTCTCTATTATTAGATCCCGCGCTAGCGCAGCAGGACGACGGTGAAACGATTTTACTGAGGTGACGGTATCGTATCAACGACGCAATTATTTACTTTAATTCTATCTTAGGAATTTTATTTTGTGTTTCTGTCACAGCGGTTACCATTAACTGTGGGAAGAAATTAAATTCAAAAGCGTGTTGGTTTCAAATAAAAAATTTTTATCAGCTAAAAAAGATAATATGTATAAAACTATTTCTAGTGGTAAATAAGGTATTTCATTTGGATTTTTTTGTGCTGAACGCATTTATTTATTCTCTCAGAGTACCAACGATGACAATCTTGATTATTTTTAATACTTATTTTAAAAATTATTTTTAGCATAATACAAAAAAAGATGGGAAATGTCACGTGATGGTTGGCAATAAAAAACCCCGCATTTAATTCATATCAATGCGGGGTTTTTGTTTTAGTTGAGATGGGCAGTAAACAATTACATCATATCGCCCATGCCGCCCATTCCACCCATACCGCCCATTCCACCACCAGACATGCCACCAGCTTCATCTTTTGGCAAATCAGTGATCATGCATTCAGTGGTAATCATCATACCGGCAACAGATGCCGCTTGTTGCAATGCAGTACGCGTGACTTTGGTTGGATCTAAAATACCCATTTCTATCATATCGCCGTATTCGCCAGACGCAGCATTAAAGCCATAATTGCCTTTACCTTCGACAACTTTGTTTAATACCACAGAAGATTCATAACCAGCGTTGGTGACGATTTGACGTAACGGTGCTTCCAATGCGCGAGTAATTAATTGAATACCGACGCTTTGTGCATCGTTATCGCCTTTGAGGGTTTTTAACAAGCCAATGATGCGTACTAATGCCACGCCACCGCCAGGAACAACGCCTTCTTCTACCGCTGCACGAGTTGCATGCAATGCATCTTCTACGCGCGCTTTTTTCTCTTTCATTTCAATTTCAGAAACAGCGCCCACTTTGATGACAGCAACACCACCAGATAATTTTGCTAAACGTTCTTGCAATTTTTCACGGTCATAATCAGAAGTCGTATCAGCGACACGAGATTTGATTTGGCCGACGCGATCTTGAATATCTTTTTTATCGCCAGCGCCATCAATAATAGTCGTGTTGTCTTTGGTAACGTGCACGCGTTTTGCAGAACCCAAATCTTTTAAAGTAGTGGATTCTAAAGTGCGACCTACTTCTTCAGCAATCACTTGTGCTTTGGTTAAGATAGCAATGTCTTGTAACATTTCTTTGCGACGATCACCAAATCCAGGTGCTTTTACTGCGCATACTTTCACGATGCCACGCATGTGATTCACTACTAATGTAGCAAGCGCTTCGCCTTCTGCATCTTCAGCAATCACTAATAATGGACGTCCTGATTTTGCAACAGCTTCGAGTACAGGTAATAAATCGCGAATAGAAGAAATTTTCTTGTCGGTAATTAAGATAAATGGATTATCTAATTCAGCCGTCATGTTTTGTTGATTGGTGATGAAGTAAGGTGATAAGTAACCACGATCAAATTGCATCCCTTCAACAACATCTAATTCGTTATTAAAACCAGAACCTTCTTCAACGGTAATAACACCTTCTTTACCCACTTTTGCCATCGCTTCGGCAATGATTTGACCAATTGCTTCGTCGGAATTTGCGGAAATGGTGCCGACTTGTGCAATGGCTTTTTGATCTTTGCAAGGAACAGATAATTTTTTCAATTGTTCCACTGCGAATGACACGGCTTTATCAATGCCACGTTTCAAATCCATTGGATCGTAACCAGCCACAACCAGTTTCAATCCTTCGGCGAAGATTTGTCGGCCTAAGACTGTTGCGGTTGTTGTGCCATCGCCTGCTTCGTCGGAAGTGTGAGACGCCACTTCTTTGAGCATTTGTGCACCCATGTTTTTGAATTTGTCTTTAAATTCGATTTCTTTTGCTACGGTCACACCGTCTTTTGTGACGAGTGGCGCACCAAATGATTTGTCGATGACAACATTGCGACCGCGCGGCCCCATTGTTGTTTGTACAGCCAATGCAAGTTCATTGACCCCAGCCAACATACGCTGACGTGCGTCTTCACTGAATCGTAATTCCTTAGCACCCATAATTATTTTCCTCTCACATTTATTTGGTTAATAGAATAAAAATTAATCGATAATACCCATGACATCTTCTTCACGCATGATGAGATAGTCTTTTTCGCCAAACTTGACATTGGTTCCTGCATATTTGCCGAATACAACTTTGTCACCAATTTTGACTTGTAGTGGATGGAGTTTGCCATCAACGAATTTGCCATTGCCAATCGCAACTACTTTGCCATCAGTTGATTGTTGGTTTTTATCCACTGAGTCTGGGAGCACAATGCCGCCAGCAGTTTTTGATTCTTTTTCCTTAGGTTCAACCACAATCCGGTCGGATAAAGGACGGATATTCGGAGTAATTTGGGACATGGTTTTTCTCCTTTGTTTATTTAAAATTTGAATAAATTTTTTATAAAGCCAGTTTTTAACGCTGATCTTTCTTTTGATCTATTAACTGGTACAGCCTGTATATAGGGACGATAGCGCCAGCTTCAAGGGGGAAGCATAAAATATTCTGTACTTACTTCAGCAATAACAAAAACACTTCTTGTTCTTCGATTTTATAAACCACCCGCATAGAATTTATTTCTTTACTATAAAGTCCGGTCATGCCGTCAATTTTTTTCACCCCAGGTGGACGTGGGTTGATGGCAAGTGCCGCGATCAATTTAATCACCGTTTTTTGGTGTTTGATAACAAGCTGGCAAATTTGTCTCTGGGCAGCAGGCGCAATTTTTATATGATACGGTGTGGTCACTTTTTCATTAACCTTGATTTATTTTATTTTCTAATTCTTCTAATGTCATCGTCCCTTGGATACGCGCTTCCTTCAGTGCTTCGACCGCTTCTTGTAAATCATGTTTATCTTGCGAAGATTGGAGCAATGCAAAATCTTCTAACGGAATAATAACGGCTACTTCTTTGTCTCGACGCGTTAAAATATAGCGTTCTTTGTGATGATAAACGCGATTAATTAATTCAGAAAAATCTTCTTTTGCGTCAATGATATTAATTGAAGTCGTCGTCATGAAGTTTCCTTTTTAATAATGCAACCGATTACGTACGCGTGACGTTGTCATTTCAATGCATGGTTATTGTCATCCCGAACGCAGCAGTTGTCATGCTGAATGCGGTAGCTGCCAAGCTGCACTCAGGTTGACAGCTACTGCGCCCGCTCAAGATGACAGCGTTCACGCTACTAACGAAAATTTTTCTTTTTCCATATTTTCAGCATATTTGCCAGTCGCAGCTAAACTGTTTAATTTAGCGCGTTTATAGAAAGCAATTTGTGCTGCTTCAATATTTTTTGCTTGGCCTTGCCAAATTTTCATCGCATCATCTTGTAATGCGCGGGCGTAAGAAAAACTGACGTTCCAGGGTAATGCATTCATCTGATTCATTAAATTTAAATGCGCAGTCGCTTGCTCAGAGGTTTGACCACCTGATAAAAAATTAATGGTAGGTACAGCTGCAGGAACCGTACGACGCAATATGCGCATGGTGGCTTCTGCCACTTCTTTGACACCTGCTTTTTGCGAGCAGGCTTTACCACTAATGACCATGCTGGGTTTTAAAACAATATGTTCTAATTGCACTTTATGACGGTTTAACGCTGCAAAAACAGCATGAAACACTGGTTCAGAGACCGCCTCACAACGTTCAATGCTATGGTTTCCATCAATTAATACTTCTGGTTCAACAATAGGAACAATGCCTTGTGCTTGGCAAATAGCGGCATAACGGGCGAGCACTTCCGCGTTGGTAGCAATCGCTAACTCACTTGGAGTGTGATCAGAAATAGCATAAACAGCACGCCATTTTGCAAATACAGCGCCTTTCTTTTTGTAATCGCTCAATCTTTCTGCTAACCCATCTAACCCTTGGGTGATATTTTCATCTGCGGTATTTGCGAGTGGCACTAAGCCTTTATCTACTTTAATGCCTGGCAATACACCGATTTTTTGCAAAAATTCAGGGAAAAGTAAACCTTGACTGGTTTTTTGATTCAAGGTTTCTTCAAATAAAATGACCCCTGCAATGAATTGGTTGAAGTTAGGAGTGGTCACTAATAATTCGCGATAATCGCTGCGACTTTTTTCAGTGGATTCGATCCCAATTGCTTGGAAACGTTTGGTGATGGTCGCAATGCTTTCATCGGCGGCTAAAATACCTTTGCCGCGAGTGGTCAGTTTGCTAATCGTATTGGCTAATTCTTGGCAAGTCGTCATGAGTCTCCCTTCTGGATTCAATCTAAATTAAATGCCGCAGACAATAGCATAAAGTTTGCGAGCTTGTCACGATGGGTCCGTCCTTCTTAAATTTGGCTTTTGAAATACTCAACTCAATTCATTTAATATTTGCTCGACATGGCCTGGGACTTTTACTTTATGCCATATGCCTCGCAAAATGCCTTTTTCATCAATCAGAAATGTTGAGCGTTTAATGCCCAAAAACGTTTTGCCAAACAGGCTTTTTTTATCGATCACACCGTAAGCGGTGCAGACATCACCATTGCTATCAACTAATAAAGGAAAAGGCAGGGCGTATTTCTCTTTAAATTTGCGATGGGCTTTAGCGTTATCTTTAGAAATACCAAATATTTCAACCCCGTGTTTTTTGAAAATGGCAAAATGATCGCGGAAATCACAGGCTTCTTTGGTACAACCAGGGGTGTCATCTTTTGGATAAAAATATAACACTACTTTTTTGCCGCGTAATTTGCTGAGCGAGATCGGTTGTTCGTTATCATTGAAGAGAGTGAAATCAGGGGCTAGTTCGCCGACATTTAAAGTGACGGTCATAGGGGGTTCCTCTTAATGGTGGGTTAAGGATTAAGGGGTATCATTATGATGAAATTTTTTAGAAATTTATACTAAATCTCAACTATCTCAATCAATAAAATTAATTAAATTAACTAACAAAACGAGGAGTGATTATTATGATGAAGTTATTCGGCGGTAAACAACTAACGACAGAAAATAAAAAAAGTTATGGAGCAAATGGCAAAACAGTACAGAAGTCATATTTAGAGACAACAGAAGAAGGTAAAAATATAGTGGAAGTATCATCGGTAAACTCAAACAATCGCAATGCTAAATCAAGCGTGTTGAGTGGTGTGGCTAACATAGGAATGAATATTCTTGGTATTAATCCAGTAGCAGCTGCAAATGCGGGAACAACAAAAACAACAAATAAGCCGACTATTACTTCATCGCTAATGAATAATAAAAAGAGTAATAAATAGTAGAAAAATTAAATAACAATAGATGATGCCAGCGTAAAAAAACTGGCATCACTATTTTTTATTTTCATGATTAATTAGTTACTTGTCTGCCAACATAACCACCACCAACGGCACCCACAATTGTTCCAGCGGTGCTGCCGCCAGTGAGCGCGCTACCAGCAAGACCACCAGCGACACCACCCACCACCATACCGGTATCTTTGCGTTGCGAAGTGGAGCAACCAGTTAACATGCTAACCATTAGAATAGTTGAGAGAAATAAAATGAGAGCCCTTTTCATACAACCTCCTCGTTTTTTTAATGAATCTTCCTATATTGTAGCAATTACTTGAGGAAATAAGCGCGAAACTGGCCTTGTTTTTGCACTGACAATGTGGTCCATAACCAGGGTAAAAATGATTGTACCGCCTGCTCAAACTGAAAAGGCGGGTTTACTATCATCATGCCGCAACCATTTAATTGCATGGCGACATCAGGATAAATGCTTAATTCGATCACAAAAATAAGATGTTTGCTGGGAATGGTTTGACGCATACTGCGATAAAATCGTTCCACTTCACGTTTATCTTTGAGTGGATACCAAATAGCATAAACCCCTGTTTCCCAGCGTTTTAATGCAGTCACGACTGCACGCATGATATGAGTAAACTCATTGGGATGTTCATAAGGCGGATCAATTAAGATTAACCCACGACGCTCGCGTGGAGGCAGAAATGCTTTTAATCCCAAGTAGCCATCCATGTGATGAATCGCGATAGATTTTTCAGTGGAATGATCGTGTGCGATAGTATTTTTTAATAGTTGATATTCTTGTGGATGTAATTCGCAAGCAATCAAACGATCGTTGCAACGTGTAAAATGCTGCGCAATCAGCGGTGATCCAGGATAATAACGCAGTGAGGAAAATGTCGCACCCAGCAAACGATGATGAATGTTGCGTACGCATTCTAAATAACTTTTGATGATGAGTGGCGCGTGCGCGGCTTGCATTATTTTTTCAATACCATTGACATACTCTTTATTTTTGGAAGCAGCGGCAGAAAATAAATCGTAGAAACCGGCGCCAGCGTGCGTATCGAGATAACAAAGCGGTGTGGGTTTTTTACAGAGTGATAATAATAGTTCGATGACAACGACGTGTTTTAACACATCTGCAAAATTACCAGCATGATAAGAGTGGCGATAGTTCATTTAGGAAACCTATTTTTTGTTTATGGTGTCATATTCGCAGGCTCTCACCCGCTTGCGGGAGCGGCAATGCGCCCATCATTATGCTCAATCCCACAATGGATAATGTTCTAAAGTAATGTCACCACCAAAAAATAATTTTGCATTCGCGGCAAACGTATTGGTGTAATCAGAGACATAAAAATGTTTGTTGCCATTCCCTTTTTTATTTAATAAATGATGTTCTTCTAATTGTTTTTTCACTGTTTGCGCCACAATTTCTGATGAATCAATAATTTCAATCGCGCGTTTATATTGTTTGCGTACATTTTCTTGCACGATGGGATAATGCGTGCATGCTAGCACTAACGCATCAATATGTTGTAGTGTCGGGTGCGATAAATAGGTTTCTAACAATACATCAATGACACGATGATTCCCAAATTCTTCAATCGCGGCTGCTAATAAATTAGTGGCGTGCGAGTGTAATTGAATTTCCATATTTAAATCATCTATTTTTTTCTTGAAAATATTTGAATTGACGGTTTGCCGTGTGCCAATCAAGCCAATATTTTTTTTTGCATAATGTTGTTTTAAAAAATGTACGACCGGATCAACCACATTCACAACCAGTGCCTGACTGCCTACATATTCTTTAATTAAATCGTAAGCGGCGGTTGAGGCGGAATAACAGGCAATTAAAATTAATTTGCATTGTTGTTGTAATAATAAATGCACGATTTTCACGGTATAAGCTTGAATGGCGGCGGCTGATTTTTCGCCATATGGTAAATGCGCGGTATCACCAAAATAAATAATATTTTCCTGCGGCAATTGTTGGACGAGGGCGTGTGCAACGGTTAATCCGCCGATACCACTATCAAAAATACCAATGGGACGTGAAGCTAATTCAGTATCAGAAATAGAATTATTCATGAGTGTGGCTCAACTAAAAAGAAAGTGCGTATCATAACAAATGCGTGATATAAGAGATAGAACGTAAACGGTCATATTCATGTCAGATCAAACTATTCAAATCAAACTATAAGGAAATAAACAATGAAAAAAATAACAGCAATGATGTTCACAGTGATAATGTTGGGTGCATTATTAAGCGGTTGTTATTCAAAATCCTGTCCACATGATCAAATGTCTTATAAAGATAGCGGGAAGATGATGTCGAATGGTAATGGTAAAAATACGAGCGCTAATTAACCTTGTTACGTCATTGCGAGGCTTGCAAAAAACGCAAGCTTCGCAATGACGATTCCCTTCCTCAACTCCCCATCACAATATCTCTTCCAACCCATACACTAATTGATTTAATTCCATTACTTTTTCGCAGGCAAAACGCACACCTGGCATAAAACATTGCCTATCAATGGAATCATGACGCAGCGTCAATGTTTCGCCCACACTACCAAATATAATTTGTTGATGTGCTAGAAAGCCCGGCAAACGCACCGCATGAATATGAATGTTGCGGTAGCGTGCACCGCGCGCGCCCACGACTGTTTCATGCGTTGATTTTTCCGTTGGATTAATATTTTCGACAGCATCAGCAATTAATTCTGCTGAACGCAGCGCCGTACCGGATGGGCTATCTGCTTTTTGATCGTGATGTAATTCAATGATTTCAACATGTGGCATATATTTCGCAATTTCTTTTGCATGTTTCATCATCAACACACCGCCCAATGAAAAATTCGGCGCAATAATGCCGCCTAATTTTTTTTCGGCACAACTCTTTTGTAATTGTGTGATTTGTTCTTTGGTTAATCCCGTCGTACCAATCACGGGTCGCGCGCCTGCTTCAATAATCAGCAACGTATTTTGCATGACTACCTCGGGGTGCGTGAAATCCACGACGACTTGTGCGCCGCTATCATAAATGGCTTTTTTTAAGTCATATTCACGTCCTGTTTGCCCAGCTAACACGAAATTGGCATTTTCGGAAATGGTCTTGACTGTCATTTGACCCATGCGGCCAAAAGCACCATTCACCAGTACCTTTATAGGCATAATTTTTTCCTTATTTTCCTAATCTTTAGGCGCAGAATACTGATAAAGTTGTTAGAATAAAAGAAACATTTAATTTATATAAAAAATTAAACAAATACATGTACATAAACATAACATTAAGCATATACATATAGATCTATAGATAGCTGGGGTATTTAGATAAGAAGGTGTTTGTTTTTTCAATACCGATCAGTGGGCATATTAAAACAACAGGGTGGTGATGCGGTGATAGACGAAGCAGGCTACAGATACGGCGTGGGGATAATTTTGGTCAATGATAACCGTCAGGTTTTCTTTGCCAAACGTATTGGTATGTTGGCATGGCAGTTTCCTCAAGGCGGGATGAAAGAAGATGAAACGCCTGAGCAAACCATGTATCGCGAATTAAAAGAAGAAGTCGGATTAAATCCTGAAGATGTGCAAATTCTTACAAGTACGCGCCGTTGGTTGCGTTATAAATTACCCAATCGTTTAGTGCGTCATTATGCAAAACCACTCTGTATTGGCCAAAAACAAAAATGGTTTTTATTACGCTTAACCAATCGCGATGCGCAAATTGATTTACGTGTGAATGAAGATCCGGAATTTGATTCATGGTCATGGGTATCTTATTGGTATCCATTGCGTCAAGTGGTCGCATTTAAAAAACGTGTGTATGTGTTGGTATTAAAAGAATTTGCGAAAACTGTTTTATCCAAACATTTTCGGGATGGTCATCATCATGCTTAACATGTTGAAACACATTATCCAAGAAGTCTCGAGCTCACAAGAATTTAGTGAAGCGCTGGATATTATGGTGAAACGTGTGGCAAATGCATTGGCAACTGAAGCCTGTACCATTTTTTTATTAGATCGTTTGCATGGTGAATATGTGTTAGTTGCAACACAAGGATTAAATCCGCAAGCAGTCGGCAAAACACGTATCCCAATTAATAAAGGGTTAGTGGGATTAGTGGGTGAACGTGAAGAACCGATTAATTTAGAAGATGCACCTAAACATCCACGATTTTTACGTATAGAAGAAATTAAAGAAGAAGCGTATCGCGCATTTCTCGGCACGCCGATTATTTATCATCGTCAAGTATTAGGTGTGTTAATGGTGCAACAACAAGAACGTCGACGTTACGATGAAGCAGAAGAAGCTTTTTTAGTGACATTGGCGACACAACTTGCTTCTATTATTGCGCATGCAGAAGCAACTGGCGCATTAACATTTTTAAAAGAAAATGCTTCTAAAGAAAGACGTCACGAATTAGTTTATACCGGTGTGCCAGGGGCGGCTGGTGTGGGGATGGGCACGGGCGTCGTGATTTATGCACCGACCGATTTAGAAATTGTGCCTGATCGTGAACCGGATGATATCGAAGAAGAAATCAAATTACTCGATTCAGCTTTTGCCACTGTGCGTGAAGATTTACGCATCTTAAGCGAACGTCTCTATCCTAGTTTGCCCGCAGAAGAACGCGCGTTATTTGATGTCTATCAACGTATTTTAGATAGTGCTGATTTAGGCAAAGAAGTGGCCGATGCGATTCGTGCTGGCAATTGGGCGCCGGGTGCGTTGCGCTCAGTCATCATGATGCACGTGCGCCGCTTGGAAAGTTTAGATAATGAATATATGCGTGAACGTGCGGGTGACATTAAAGATTTAGGTCGACGCGTCTTGGGATATCTACAAAAAAATATTCGTTCTTTACCACAATATGCTGAACGCACGATTTTGATCGGCGAAAGTTTAATGCCAACTGATTTGGCCGAGGTGCCCGAAGGTTGTTTGGCCGGTGTGATTTCCGCAAAAGGCTCAAACAATTCGCATGTCGCCATTTTGGCGCGGGCAATGAAAGTGCCAACGATTATGGGGGTGGGAGAAGCGCCACTCGCCGAATTACAAGATAAAGAAATCATTGTTGATGGTTATTATGGGCAATTATATGTGACACCGACTGCCTCTTTGCGTGCCGAATTTGAACGTTTAATCCAAGAAGAACAAGCATTGGATGCGAGTTTAGAAGAACTTCGTGATTTGCCAGCGGTGACTAAAGATGGTCATCGCATTGGTTTGTTAGTGAATACCGGATTGGGCGCCGACATCAGTATTTCGCTGGCCGCTGGAGCCGAAGGCGTGGGTTTATATCGCACCGAAATTCCGTTTTCTATGCGTGATCGTTTTCCATCAGGAGAAGAACAACGCATTATTTATCGTCAATTATTAGCCTCGTTTGCACCGCGTCCCGTCATCATGCGCACCTTAGATGTGGGTGGCGACAAACCCTTACCATATTTTCCAATTCAAGAAGACAACCCTTTTTTGGGATGGCGCGGCATTCGCATTACGCTTGATCATCCAGAAATTTTTCTGGCACAAGTGCGTGCGATGATGCGTGCGAGTGAAGGCTTGAATAATATGCGTATCATGTTGCCTATGATTACCGATGTGTCAGAAGTGGATGAAGCGCTGCGTTTGTTACGTAAAGCATATACAGAAGTGTGTGATGAAGGTCATGTCATTGAAATGCCACAAATAGGCGTCATGATTGAAGTGCCATCTGCTGTTTATCTCGCGCGTGCACTCGCAAAAAGAGTAGATTTTTTATCAGTCGGCAGTAACGATTTAACCCAATATATTTTAGCGGTTGACAGAAATAATCCGCGTGTGGCGAATTTATATGACAGTTTGCATCCAGCCGTCTTGCGTGCGCTGATACAAATTGTTGAAAGCGGTCATCAAGAAGGAAAACACGTGAGTATTTGTGGCGAAATGGCGGGGGATCCGGTCGCATTAATTTTATTATTAGCAATTGGTTTCGATTCATTTAGTATGAATGCGTCATCAGTGAGTCGCGTGAAATGGATTATTCGCCATTTTACGAAGAAAAAAGCGGCCAAATTGTTGCATGAAATATTAAGTATGGAAAGCGCAGTCATGATACGCTGCCACATTGAACTCGCATTAGAGCGAGCTAATTTAGGACATTTAATTCGAGCGAGAAGATAAACTGCATGTCATCATCGGTTCTCACTATTAATCCCATCGCATTTTATATTGGATCTTGGCCAGTCTATTGGTATGGCTTGATGTATTTAGTGGGTTTTTTTATGGGGTGGGCGGTGTTGTCATTGCGAGCGCGTTATTCGCGCTGGGATCGCGGTGTGACGCAACAACAAATATCAGACATTATTTTTTATGCAGCGATAGGCGCAATCATTGGCGGACGTGTTGGTTATATGTTGTTTTATGATTGGCAAGTCTTAATGTCTGATCCGTTATTGGTTTTTCAAACCTGGAAAGGCGGCATGTCGTTTCATGGCGGTTTGATAGGTGTGTTGGTTGCAATGTGGTGGTGTGCACATAAATATCATTTATCTTTTTTGTTTATGACGGATTTATTGGCACCGGTTGTGCCTCTTGGTTTGGGTGCAGGTCGCATCGGGAATTTTATCAATGGCGAATTGTGGGGGCGGGTGACGGAAGTGTCTTGGGGCATGGTATTTGTGAATGGTGGTCCTTATTTACGTCATCCATCGCAAATTTATGAATTTTTATTAGAAGGGTTATTATTGTTTATAATTTTATGGCTTTATTCCATGAAGAAAAGGCCATTGGGCGCCGTCTCTGGTTTATTTGCATTGTGTTATGGCGTGTTGCGTTTTGCAGTGGAATTTTTCCGCGAACCCGATGTGCAAATTGGTTATGTGGCATTAGGTTGGATGACTAAAGGGCAGTTATTATCAGTGCCGTTGATTTTGGTGGGGGTGGGGTTATTAATCTGGGCATATAGCAGAAATTGTCGTTCACAAATTTAGCAAGATTATCCTTTTGATTCCCTCTCTCGCTAAGCAGGTGTCGTGCTACTAGATGACCGTGATTGCGGGAGAGGGTTAGGGTGAGGGCAAACAAATGAAACAATATCTCGATTATCTCGATTACATTTTAAAACAGGGCACAGAAAAACGTGATCGCACTGGCATTGGTACGATTAGCATATTTGGCTATCAAATGCGTTTTCCATTGTGTGAAGGTTTTCCATTAATCACGACCAAAAAATTACATCTTAAAAGTATTATTCATGAATTATTGTGGTTTTTACAAGGTGATACCAATATTGCGTATCTCAAAGAAAACGGCGTGCGCATTTGGGATGAATGGGCGGATGCTAATGGCAATTTAGGCCCCGTCTATGGCAAACAATGGCGTGCTTGGCAGTCACCGAATGGCAAAGTGATTGATCAAATCAGTGAAGTGATTCAACAAATCAAAACCAATCCGGATTCGCGGCGTTTAATTGTCAATGCCTGGAATGTGGGCGAATTAGAACAAATGGCGTTACCGCCTTGTCACTTGTTATTTCAATTTTATGTCGCAGATAATAAATTATCGTGTCAGTCATATCAGCGTTCCGCCGATTCTTTTTTAGGCGTGCCGTTTAATATTGCGTCTTATGCATTATTAACCTGCATGATGGCGCAACAATGTGATTTAGACGTGGGTGATTTTGTTTGGACTGGTGGTGATTGTCATATTTATTCCAATCATTTGGAACAAGTGAAATTACAATTAATGCGCCAATCTTATTCATTGCCGCGTTTACATTTCAAACGTAAACCGGCTTCGATTTTTGATTATCATTATGACGATATTGAAATCAGTGATTATCAAGCGCATCCACACATTCAAGGCAAAGTGGCAGTTTGATACGTGTCATGCGCCCCGTCATGTCAGCGCAAGCTCGCATCCAGAATTAATATTTAGGCTTTAATGTTATTCGCAATCTTTGAGATAAGATTGTTGCATCAATGGCATTTCCGCTTGTTGAATTTCTGAGTTACGCACGTTAGTTGTCGCACCATTAAAAATAATTTTGCTGTTTAATTCGTTACACATCGCAGCTTTATCATTATTGAATTTAAAAGGGGCGCAAGCGCTGAGCAATAAAATAAGAGAAAGGAAAATTAATAAGTGGGATATGGTCATGAGAGGCCTCTTTATAATACATATTATTCGTTCATTGTATTTTTTTATGAGTCAGAAGGGAATGAATTCAGGGCTCCCTCATTACAAATTAGGTAGATATGACTAAAAGATGTATTATCTTGGGCT
>OBEQ012297019.1_pt1 | contig 40283 bp, 35 predicted proteins | sample 1670901 | NCBI WGS metagenome assembly OBEQ01 (sample SAMEA104232315, study PRJEB22302) | groundwater metagenome | biome: forest; feature: aquifer; material: groundwater | place: USA | collected 2011-08-07 | depth 5.4 m | reverse complement strand
GGGCGCCCCCTTGGGAAGAGAGATCTCGAGGACGTCGCCCGGCCCGACCTTGTATTGAGGGGTCCCATTCACCGTGATGAAGGTCTCATTCTCGGTGACCTCCTTTGGGACGTACTGCGCCTCAGGCGGGCGAGCCGGTTCGGGAGGTCCTACCTTTTGGGCGGCACTCGCGATTAAGGCAGATGGTTGGACGGTTCCGGGAGGAAGCGATGGCGTGGCACAGCTTGCCAACAGCCAGATAAATGGAATCAGGATACGTGTGTACGGCTTCAATCGATCGTTTCCCATCCGCCCTCGCCCTGTGGTGAGCCCAATCGAACCGCCCTCGTGCCTTGACCCGTTCGGTTCCGTAATCCTGCTTTTTTGAATTCCCGGGGCTCTCTGCAATTCGCTTCAACATGCCCGAAAGGGAAATCGCTTGACCTGCCCGGGGCTTTTAAGTAGAATGACGTAGTTAGCATGGGGGCTTCGATCCGACATCTCGAGGAATTTATCATCAGAACGAGGAGATTACTACCGCGAGGAGTTGCTCTCTGCCTGGCGGTCATAATGGCGCTCTGCGTGCCGGCCCCCATTGCCAGGGCTGCTCCGGCGCTCACCATCACTCCAACCGGGCTGAGCTTTGTCGCGGTCGAGGGAGGGTCGAATCCTTCAATGCAATCGCTCACAATTTTCTCCTCAGGATCTGAACCCCTCTCATGGTTCGCGGTCAGCACTGCAACGTGGGTTCAGGTGATCCCCCTCACCGGCACCACTCCTTCGTCGGCGCTTGTCTCGGCCAACGTGGCTGGGATGACGGCGGGGACGTACACCGGGACGATATTTTTCACCTCCAGCCAGACCGGAACCAACAAGATTGTGTTTGTTTCGGTGACAGTGACCCCGCAAACTCCAGAATCACGATAACTGCCACTATTTACCAAACCTCGTACGCCCGCTTATCGGAATTACTGAATGCTCCCCATTTCGGTTAGCTGGCCGTTCCTCTAATAGTTCATTCTATAGTCTATTAGCGTCCCCGTCTAAAAACTACTATCCCAGCAGTGAGGAACGATTCGACACAATCCCCATTAAGACCCTGCAGCTAAAGGATTAGATGGCGATAGGATATAGCAAGAGGCAGGCCAAGGTCAATCTAAAATTTTGTGCCGATCCGAGATGTCAAGAAATAAAGGTCGCGTTCCACTACTCATGCAGGCATCATACAGGCACCGTAACTACTTGACAATGGCCGGGGGCCGCGATACCCTGTCTGTTGTATTCTTGGATCTTTGGATCTGCAGAGAATCCTGCGGGCCCCTTTAACATGACGCAAGAACCCTCTCTCACATCGCGCGTCCGTATCCCCGATGGCGTTCTCTCCCGCGATCTCCAAGGGGAGCTGGTCATCCTTGACCTGAAGACGGGCGTCTATTTCGGCCTGGACCCGGTGGGGACGAGGATCTGGCATCTTCTCCAAGAGCATCAGTTCCTTCAGAAGGTTCTCGACTCACTGGTGGATGAGTATGAGGTGACAGAAGCAGTATGCGCACACGATCTTCTCGGTTTCGTTGCCAAGATGCTGGAGAGAGGGTTAGTTGAAGTCAACAATAAGGCGGGTACATAAGGTTTTTCAGCTTTCGCCTGGCGAACGAGCCGTCCTGGTTCAAGCCTGGGGACTCTTCCTCCTTGTTGAACTCGCCCTGAGAATCCTGCCAATCACGCGTGTCCTAAGCCTCTCTAAGAAAGTGTTCCTGAAGCAAAAAAGCGAGCCTGCCTTGGGGCAAGTTCCCTCTGTTCCACGCCTGGCTTGGCTGGTGGAGGTCGCTGGGCGTTACACCTCAGTCACCGCAACATGCCTCAAAAAAGCCCTTGTCCTATCCTGGCTCCTCGGGAGGAGAGGAACCAAAACGGAGCTTCGGATTGGAGTTGCGCGTGAGGAAGGAAGGCTCAAGGCCCACGCCTGGCTTGATTACGGTGGACAGGTCATCCTCGGCCACCAGGAGCTCGAGCGATACGAGACCCTCCTCCGCGCGTGACGGAGCCGGCTTTGAAGGTGAGATGAGCGCCATCGCTGGAATTTATAACATAGATGGGCGGCCCGCCGACCCCGATCTTCATCTCCTGTGGAGTTTCGTTAGGCTCGAACTGTGGCTTCGGCAATGGTTTCCTGAGTGGAGGTCATCACAAGGAGGAACTTCATGAGCGGGATTGTCGGGATCTATCGAGCGGATCGGGTGGCTGTGGATCCGGCCCTCGTGCAACGGATGTCGCGAGCGATGGCCCACCGCGGCTCCGACGGGGAGGGCCAGTGGGTGAGCGGGCCGATCGGGCTGGGCCATCGGCTGCTCTACACGACGCCGGAGTCGCTCAACGAGAACCAGCCGGTGACGGATGAGCGAGGGGAGTGCTGGTTGGTGTGGGATGGGCGGCTGGATAACCGGGAGGAGCTGATGGCGGCCCTGAAGGCAGAGGAGTCGTCACTCAGGGGGCAGACCGATCCGGAGCTGGTCCTGCGCGCCTATCGGCGGTGGGGAACGGAGTGCCTGAGGCGCATCATCGGGGAGTTTGCGTTCGCTTTGTGGGATGGACGCACGCAGAGCCTCTTCTGCGCCAGGGATCGGCTTGGGCTGAAGCCCTTGCACTACAGCTGGGATGGAGCGACGCTCCTCCTTAGCTCGGAAATTAAACCGCTTCTCGAGGCTCACCAGACCACGCCGGAACCCGATGATGAAATGGTCCTGGCTTTTCTCCTCATGGAATTCCGGGAGGGAGATCAGGGGCGAACCTTCGTCCAAGGGATCCATCGCCTGCCCGCTGCCCACTCCCTCGTTTTCCAAGATGGAAGGCTCCGGATTGAGCGCTACTGGGCGATCGATCCAGCGCGGGAGACCCGCTATCAGCGGGATGAGGAGTACGCCGAGCATTTCCTGTCCATCTTCCGGGAAGCGGTGAGATGCCGCACGCGTAGTGAGTTCCCCATTGGCGCCTTCTTGAGCGGCGGCCTAGACTCCTCCGCGATTGTCTGTACGGCGGAACGGCTCTTCAGCAAACAAGAAGGGGTCACCCCCGCGCTTGAGGCGTTTACGGTCTTTTCGGATCATCCCGAATCGGATGAGCGGCGATATGTCCGGGAGGTGAGCCGGGATACCGGCATTAAGTCGCATGAGATCTACGGATCGGACTCGGACCCGCTGCATGGGCTTGATGAGCTTCTTTGGCAGGCAGAGAGCCCGATCGTTGCGGTAGGCCACCAGCGCGGCCTCGCTGTCACGGAGGCAGTCCGTTCGTGGGGGTGTCGCGTCCTCCTGTCAGGGGACGGAGGAGATCAGCTCCTGGATGAAATCGGCTATCTGGCGGACCTCCTGAGCATGATGAGGCTATTTCGCTTCGTCCGTGAGATCCGGGCTTTCGCCGGGTGGTATGGTGGTGACCCATGGGGGTTTGCAGGCCTGGCCGTCAAGACTCTTCTTCCGCCGGAGCTGAAGTACTGGGGCAAACGGATCACCCGGCGGGCCCCCCCTGTTTGGATCAATCCCGAACTCGCGGCGCAAGTGCATCTGCGGGAGCGGATACGGAAGCCGCGCCATCAGGCCCGGTTCTCCTCCTTCTCGCAAGCCGATACGTACCTCTCGGTCTTCAGTCCCTACTATCTCCTGAAGCTTGAAGTCGATGAACGGGGCGCCGCCTGGAATGGGACGGAGGTTCGCTATCCCTTCCTCGACAGCCGGTTGGTGGAGTTTATCCTCTCGATTCCCTGGACGCAGAGGACTCACAATGGGGAGCGGAAGCGGGTATTACGGTCGTCAATGGAGGGGATAGTGCCTGAGGCGATCCGCTGGCGGCAGGGCAAGGGGGATTGGACGGGTCTGACGGATCGGAGCTTGATCGCCCTGTGTCGTCTCGATCCGCCGGCTCCGCTTGCCAACCGCTCGGGCCGGATGGGGCGCTATCTCGACCGGAGGAGGGCGCAGGAGTTGGTTGCCGGCTATCTCAGAGGAGCGAGGGACCTGCGATGGGAGGTCTGGTTTTTGATTACCGTTGACCGCTGGCTCGAGAAGTTCTGGGGGAGAAGCTAAGATGAATCAGCCAAGGCATTCACCGAAAAAACCCTACACCCCTCCGCGCCTCCACTGCTACGGTGATTTGCGGAGACTCACGGGAGGCACGCTGCCGCTGGGCGATGAAACGGGAAATCCTTCCCTTGCCCCGCATACGAAGGGCGGCTAGGCGGTGCATGATGTGGAGGGCGGGAGTATCACCGGCTAGACAGACAGGCCGGCGCGCCTATCAGGTGTATGGGCTCCGCATCCGGAGCGTCATCCCGCTCCCCTGTCTGGCGCCGGTTAGCCCTGGGCCCGTGGAGGCCGAGCTGGTCAATGGATCGGCCTCCCTCTTTTCTAGAGTCTATCGAGCGACCAGCATCACGCCGAACGGGCCGCCCTGGTTCCAGCACGCCCGGCTGTCCGATGGCTCCGATTATCTGCGATGGTCAGGACTCTTTGAGTTCCTGATTTCTGCCGACGGCCGAAGGATCACCTGCCGTCCCTTCGACGGGGCGGCGCTTGAGGCGTTTCAATCCTACCTACTGGGCCAGGTCCTCTCCTTTGCCCTGCTGAGAAGAGGGATCGAGCCGCTTCATTCGACGGCCGTGGTGGTCAACGGGGGAGCGGTGGGCTTCGTCGGCGACAGCGGCTATGGGAAGTCGACCCTCGGGGCTGCCTTCCTCCGAGCCGGGCATCCCCTGCTGACCGATGACCTGCTCGTCGTGAAGGAGGAGGATCGCGGGTTCTACGCCTATCCAGGCCCCTCAAGGATCAAGCTCTTTCCTGAGATCGCCAAGAGCCTCCTCGGAGACCGTGTCGAAGGGACTCCGATGAACAACCTAACGCCCAAACTCATTATACCCCTCGCTCGCCATCGGTCCCACCATGCCGCTGCGCCCCTCAAGGCGATCTACGTGCTGACGCAGCCCGGGGCGGGCTCGCGGTGCAAGAGGGTGACGATCCGGCGCGTTTCACAACGCAGGGCATTCCTGGAGCTGCTGAAGAACACCTTCAACCGGGTGATCATCGAGCCGGTCCGGCTTCACCATCAATTCCTCCTAAACACTAGGGTTGCGTCCAAAGTCCCCATCAAGCTGCTCTCGTATCCCAGGATCCTTGCGTCGCTCCCCTCAGTCTGCGAAGCCATTCTTTCTGACCTCGCGCGATGATTCGTGCAACTGTCCCCGCGTCTATAAGCCCTCTTACCCCTTCAGGCCTCTGCCGATCCCCAGCAGTGGCTTGACGTCAAACATGCGTCCTGAAGCCGAGCTGCTCATCTGTTGTGCCCGCACCTGGATGAACCCGGAAAGGGCTGAACAGATCAGAGCGTTGCTCCAGAAGGACATAGATTGGGCGTATTTGTATCGAATGGCGACGTTACATGGCATGATGCCGCTCCTGTATTGGCACCTCAACGCCACTTCCCCGGAAGCTGTCCCCAAGGCCTCGATCGACTACTTGCGGGAATATTTTCATGCGAACGCCGGGCACAATCTCTTCTTAACCGGAGAACTATGCAGGCTCCTTAAGCTGCTCGACGCGAACGGGATCCCTGCTATCCCGTTCAGGGGACCCGCCCTGGGGGTGTCCATCTACGGGAATCTAACGTTTCGACAGTTCAGCGATCTGGATATCCTTGTTCGAAAGCGGGACGTCACTAAGGCCGAAGAACTACTGATCTCTCGAGGATATCGACCACTGCTCAATGCGGCCCATGCAAAGGAATCGGCCTTCCTCCAATATCACTCCGGATACGCATTTCTACATAGCAAGGACCGCGTCCTCGTGCAGATTCAGTTGAGGGTCCTCTCTCTCCGGGTCGATACAGAACACTTGTGGGAACGCCTTGAACCGCTATCGCTTGGTGGCCTTGAGGTCTTGGGCCTCTCTCCTAAGGATTTGCTTCCAATTCTCTGCGTGCACGGCGTCAATCACCTCTGGGATCGGCTTCCTTGGATCTGTGATGTTGCCATCCTGCTCGGCCATCAGAAGGGGGTGCAATGGGGAGGGCTCTTAGAGCAGGCGGACAGCCTGGGCAGTAAGCGAATGCTATTGGTTGGCCTCTATCTGGCTCGCGATCTCTTGGGAGCAGAGCTACCGGAGGAGGTTTTTCAGAGGATGCAGGACGAACCAGTGGTAACATCGCTCGCCGCGCAGGCGCGGGAACGGCTTTTTCTGGAGACCAGCGGTCCACCCGGGGCCTTGGAAAGATTTCTCTTCCAGCTCAAAGCGAGGGAACGCCTGCAGGACAGGTTTCGGTACTCCCTCTTGACGATGACCCCACATCACGAGGATTGGGAATTTCAGCCGCTGCCGTCACCCCTCTCCTTCCTCTATTATCTGCTTCGTCCTATCCGCCTGTTCCGAAAGTATGGGTGGGAGCTTCTCCGACAACCGGTGTTGGATCTGGCTCCATTTGTGGGAACCCCTATGGAAGTGGTCGAGCGAATGCTTGCGCTGGCCGAAGTGAGGCCTGCTGACGTAGTGTACGATCTAGGATGCGGCGATGGACAGATCGTGATCATGGCGGCTAAGCGATATGGAGCCCGTGGCGTTGGAGTCGACATCGACCCCCGGCGCATCGCACAAGCAAAGCGTAACGCGCGGAAAGAGGGTGTGGAACATCTTGTAACGTTTATCCGGCAGGATGCGAGGACCGTGGACGCGTTCGAGGCGACTGTCGTGACATTATTTTTGAGCGGGCCGGGCAATCTCAAGCTCCGCCAGATGTTCCAGGAGCAACTTCGGCCAGGCTCGCGTCTCGTCTCCCGAGACTTCGACATGGCCGACTGGCCCCCAGAGAAGACGGAAATTGTGGAGGATGCTAGCGGCGTGATCAATACCCTCTATCTGTGGCGGATCGCGGAGTCGTCACATCACGCTTCCCGCGCGGCTGATGCTTCTACTAGGCTTAGGCCGATTCTTCTGACGCGACAGCATGAACGAAATGGCGCATAGGATGAGGGAAACCTCCACTGAGTTTGCTATCGGATTGATGAACAGCACCATTCGAACATATACGGCCACTCTTGTGCGGGTAATGTCCGGGAAGGTCGCGCTGGCCTTGGCATTGATGGTCTGTCTTAGCATAACCGAGGGCATTGGGCTGTTGTTGCTGGTGCCACTTCTGCAATTGGTTGGTCTCGATACACAGCAGGGAAGCGTGGGCCGGCTTGCCGCGCTTGTGTCATCCATCTTTGCGGCAGTCGGTGTGCGCCCGACGTTGCTTGCGGTGCTCGGTCTCTATGTGCTTATCATCAGCACGCACGCGCTATTGAACCGCTGGCAGATGATCCTCAACTTCACGCTGCAACATGATTTCGTGGCCTCCCTGCGGCAGAGGTTGTACAGGGCCATCGCCAATACTAACTGGCTCTTCTTCTCCCGAAACCGCTCATCCGACTTCACGCAAGTCTTGACCGCCGAGCTGGAACGGATCGGTGAGGCGACCGGTCTTCTCCTGGGCCTGCTTGCCACCACCATCGTAACCATCACCTACACGGTGTTTGCACTGAAGGTGTCGGCGGTGATGACGGGACTGATCTTTGCCTGTGGCGGCGGGTTGACTTTCTTGCTTAGAGGAAAGACGCGAGTCGCGTATCTGGAGGGAGAAGGGCTCTCAAAGGCGATGAACAGCCTGTATGCCGCGGTCGCTGAACATCTCGGAGGCATGAAAATAGCCAAGAGTTATGGCGCCGAGCATCGCCACGCCGATATCTTCGCTAGGCTGACCGAGCGGGTCCGGCGCACGTCGATTTGTACAATCCGAAACCTTGCTGAGGCGAACTTCTGGTTCGAGATAGGTTCGGTCTTGCTGCTGAGTCTCATCGTGTACGTGTCCTTTGACGTTCTTGCCATCCCCACCGCAGAGGGGCTCCTGTTACTGTTCCTCTTTGCCCGAATGGTACCCCGGTTCTCTAACATGCAACAGAGTTATCAAAGCCTTGTCAATCTTCTGCCGGCATTCAGCACCGTCATGGCGATGCAGGCACGCTGCGAGGCGGCTGCTGAGCCAAAGGCCGAGAGGGGGGAGGGAGTCGCACTGCGACATGGCATTCAATTCGAACAGGTTTCTTTCAGTTATCGGGATGAGGGTAAGGTTCCGGTTATTCGCGATCTTGATTTGATCATCAAAGCTGGGCAGACCACCGCGATTGTTGGCCCGTCCGGTGCCGGCAAGAGCACGATTGCCGATGTGGTAATGGGATTGCTTCTGCCGGATCGGGGTCGCGTGCTGGTGGATAGGGTACCGTTAAGCCCTGAGCGAATGAGAGCTTGGCGGGACCAGATCGGGTACGTATCCCAGGACACCTTCCTGTTTCACAATACCGTTCGCGCGAACCTCATCTGGGCCCAGCCCGATGCGACCGACGAGGAGATCAACCTGGCGATGCGATTGGCCGCCGCCGAGGAGTTCGTTTTGCGCTTTCCCAAGGGATTGGACACGATTGTGGGGGATCGCGGCGTGTTGGTGTCGGGAGGGGAAAGGCAGCGTCTGGCATTGGCACGGGCCCTGTTACGCAGGCCGTCCTTGTTGATTCTGGACGAAGCGATGAGCAACGTGGACTCTGAGAATGAGAGATTAATCCAAAGGGCACTAGAAGAGCTTCATGGACAGATGACGATACTGGTTATCACCCATCGGCTCTCCACCATCCGTAATGCTGATGTCATTTATGTGCTTGAGCAAGGTCGCCTGGTTCAATCTGGAACTTGGGATAAGCTGGCTGCTGAGGGAAACGGGCGCTTTCGCGCCCTGTGCAAAGCACAAGGTATAGATTGTAGCTCGGCGAGGGAATGGCTCCATTCCACAGATCCTGCCTTGCGGAGCTAACTCAGCAGAACTCACTCAATGGCGCCGCCGACAGTTCATCCCTTCCTCACGGGCTTCCTTCGGGCCGCAGACTTGGAAGGCCTCACGCCCCCCTCGCCGGAGGACCAGGCTTGGCAGGAGATCATCAGGGATGCAACCCAACAGGGGCTGCTGCCAATCCTTTACCGATGGCTCAAGACATCCGACTCCGGCCAAATGCCTTCTGCTTCGATACAGGACCAGATTAAAGAACGCGTCGTGGGTCTGGCCGCCCGGAACGTGCTGCTGGCGCAAGAGCTGGCCTCCATCCTTCGGGCGTTTGAGGTCAGACAGGTGGCCTGTGTGCCTGTGCGTGGTCTAGCCCTGGCCGAGCTTCTTTATGGTGATGTGACCGCCCGTCCGATGGGGGACATCGATCTCCTTGTGCGCAAAGAAGACCTGCCCGAAGTTGCTGAGGGGCTGAAGGGTCTGGGGTTCAAGGAGATGGACCGCCGACCTGGATTCGCCACAGCCTTCTCTTCCACGCTCGAGTTCTGCAAAGACCGCCATGGCTGGGTCATTGTGGAGCCCCACTGGTCGATCGCCTACCCCCCATTTGCCGATCGGGTTGATATGGACCAGGTCTGGAAGCGGTGTGTGCGTGGGCGGGTCGTTGGTGTGGATACATGGCTCCTCGGTCGCGCAGATCTGCTCGTACACCTCTGCTTCCATCTGATCCACGGGGGGGACAACGCGCCGCTGCTTTGGCTCTATGAACTTGATCGCCTTCTCCGACAAGAGAAGGCCGCACTTGATTGGCCACAGGTGATGTTGCTCGCTCGGGAGACGGGCTTGGCCCTGTTTCTCGCGGAGGTCTTGGGAAAGGTCAAGGGCCTCTTCGATTCCCCGATCCCCGATGAGGCATTATCGGAACTCAACGCTCAGCTCACGCCTGCCCCTGCACGAGCGGTCGAAAGTCGGTTGGTGCGCCTGCTCGCAGGGGGGTCACGCGTGGACGGCCGGGAGAGCTTCGCACTGCTCTTTATGATCAAGGGCTTCCGGGCCAAGCTGCGCTATGCGTTTGCCCTCCTGTTTCCCTCACCCGAATTCATGCGCCTCCACTACGGACTGTCCAGCCGGAAGCAGCTCGCCCTTTGCTATCTCACCCGGGTCGTTCGCCTCTGCTGGGAAGGGTTGAAGGGGATCGGGGGCCTGCTTGTCTCAAGCAGGACACCTCGGCAGTAGCTGCCGAGATGGGCGTACTCCGGCAGATGATCGCCGCGCCGCCTGGGACTCGAAGTCAGGATTCCCTCCTCAGGAGGCGCTTTGCCCCGGCTAGGGAGGACTTACGCCATGGCATGCAGGATACCACCAAGAGTGGAGCTGAGACACGATGGAAGTTGGGATGGTGGTGAATGAAGGGGGATGGCGTGCTGTGTTACTTCGTTCGCGCCCCCTCGGTCGCCGGACCGGTGATGTGCAGGAGGACCTCCCTGTTCAGATCGATCAACTTCGGCTGAGGGAGTTTTGTCCCGGCGGCATCGTACCAAATCTCGAGGAATGGGCGAAGCGGGTTCTCCCTGTTGGTCGCGACCACTTGCCCGATCTCCCTGGAACTCAGGCGGACCCAGCTCCCCACCGGGTAGCTTGATAGGCCGTTGATGAACGCCCTGAGGATCGTCTGGGAGAAACGACCTCGCTCGGTTCGCAGGATCTCCTTCAGGGCGTCGATGGGAGCGAGCCCGTCCCGGTCCGCGCGCCCATGGGCCATCGCCTCGTAGATATTGCAGATGCCGATGATCTTGGCGTATTCGTGAATCTGATCGCCCCCGAGGCCATTGGGGTAGCCTGATCCGTCTTCACGTTCGTGGTGCTGGAGGGCGACGTCGGCCAACCACTCCCAGTCCCGCCCGAGCAGTCCAAGGATTTCCCACCCATTGAGGGCATGCTTCTTAATCCGTTCTCGTTCGTTCTGGGAAAAAGGTTCCGGCTTCGTGAGCATGGACTCGGGAAACACGGCCAACCCGATGTCATGGAACATGCCAGCGAGCGCGAGTTCCGTGAGTTTCGTCACGGGATACCCCAGCGCGTCCCCAAGCTTCAGCGCATAGATGGCGACGTTCAGCCCCTGACGGGCCAGGTTGAGCTTCTTTTCAGGACCCCTCCCGCCCAGAGTCTGCTGCATGAGCGTACTAGGTCGTGGGAATGATTCCTTAATGGTCCGGTGCAGATTCTCTCTCACAGAGGCCTTGGCCAATCGTTCCGCCATCTCTGCCGCCGGCTCAATGGCGAATGGTTCGCGGCGGCTGGGGTGCTGGTAAATGGTCCTGAGGGTCTCTTCGGCTGCGGCGCACAGCTCATCGGGGCTGTCGGCATGCCTTGGGGCAAAGGTGCTTGGTTCTTCGGGAAGCGGTGGGGTGCTCTCCAGCGCGGCTTTCCAGGCATCTTCCTGAAGGCCGGAGGTCTCCTCGCCGCTGTCAAGATCGGGCTCCTCCTGGCCGCCTGTGCCTGGGGCGGACTCTTTCGGGCGAGGGGTTGCGGACTTCTCCTTTTGTTGGCTCCGAATCAGATCAACCATTCGCATGGGTCTAATCCCTTAAGGCGAGGCAAGCGCGCAGGGTCCCTCAGCCCGCCTTGACCAGAGCGGTTTCCACGATCGTCTTGTCAATGAAGGGGGCCTTTTCCTCGAATCCGACCAGGAGACTGAGATCGCAGATGCTGTTGATCCTCCGGGGGATCCCTTCCGCAAGGCAATAGATTTCTCGTGCTGCCCCCGTTGAGAAGAGTTCCCGTTTGGCCCCGGCCTTCTTGGTTCGGAAGGAGATGTACTCAACGGTTTCTTTCCGGGTCAGCGCTCGCAAGCGGTATTTGATGGCGATGCGCTGATCAAGCGCAGGAACTTGCTTGATCTTCTCCTCAAGGTCGAGCTGACCGATCAGGATGAGGGTTAGAAGAAACCTGTCGTTCAGTTGGAAGTTCAAGAGCAGGCGGAGTTCCTCCAGGATCGCTTTATTGTCCATGACGAGGTGGGCTTCATCAACCATCACGATCGTGTCCTTTCCGCTCTTGTAGTTGGTCATCATCCGGTGGTTGATCGCGTGGAGGGAATCCACCTTCTGCCTGGGGCCATCTCCCTTCTCGCCCTCGAACTGGTAGACGATCTCCCTGAGGAACTCGTCTGGGGGGAGGATCGGCGAGGTGACGAGAGCCGCATCATACCGTTGCGGGGGCAACTCCCTGACGAGCGTGCGACTGACTAGAGTCTTTCCACATCCGATATCTCCACTGAGTACGGCGGCGCCCCGCCGCCCCTGGATGACGTACATGAGACGCATGAGGGCTTCTTCATGTTCCGCGGAGGGGAAGAGGAATTCCGGGTCGGGAACGTTCACGAACGGCTCCTTTGAAAGCCCCCAATACTCTAAGAACATCTTACCCGACTCTCCTCCTTCACACCGAGCCGATCTCGGTGGCCGCCTTTCGCACCATCGCCCCGTCAATGACAGGTCGCTGGGACTGAAAGCCGGCTAACAAACAGAGGTCGGCCAAATTGTTGATGTTCCGAGGGATACCGCTGCTGTACTGCCAGATCAATTGAAGTGCCTCCGGAGAAAAGATTTCGCGCTTGCCTCTGCTTCCTGCCAGCCGAAGGCGATGGTGCACATACTTCAGCGTCTCCGCCCCGTCCAGCGGTCCCAGATGATAACGAATGGCGACCCGTTGGTCGAGCTGCGGATTCTGGGCAACCCGCTCCTTCAGTTCTGGTTGACCCAAGAGTATCAGGCAGATGAGATAGCGGTCGTTGAGCTGCAGATTCAAGATCTGACGGAGCACTTCAAACACCTCGTTGTCACAAATGCAATGAGCCTCGTCCACGATAAGGACTGTTTCCTTCCCGGCGGCTAGATTCTCGGAGCATCGAGAGGTCAGGGCCCTCCAGAGTTGCGCTTTCATCTGGCCTGGCGCTTCAATCGTGAACTGGTGGTTGACCTCCTGAAGAAACTCATCCCGAGGAAGGTCGGGATTCGTGATCAGGGCGACATCATACTTGTCCTCAGTCAACACGGTCATAAATTCCCGAGCCAGGGTGGTCTTGCCACATCCGATCGCTCCCGTTAACATGGCGGCCCCCTTCCCATGCTCAATGGTGTAGAGGAGTCGCCTCAGGCCTTCCTGGTGCATTGCCGATGGGAAGTAGAACGTTGGGTCCGGAACATTCTGGAACGGAGAAGCCAAGAGACCCCAGTATTTTTCGTACAAACGACATCCTCCCTCTGAGAGAACAGAATGTGCCGGGGCCTTGCCTCTAACTTAAGTTCCTTCGCCCAGTTTAGCAACAGGTTCCGCCGCTCAAGCGGGACGTCTCAATCAGCCATTACCGAGGAGGATCATTCCACGCAGTGATTTAATCATCTAATAAAAAAAGCCGAACCACCCCCCTCTCACATTTTCTGGCAGCCCGGCTATCTTGAAATCAGTTGCTCGAAGACCCGTAGCTTTGCGTCCCGTCCTCCCGAACGGTTTGCCTTTTTGCAGAGTTACAACTGAGAACAAGTCTGCACATTCGAGGTATTAGCCGGGCTTCAACCTCCTTTCACTAGTATTAACGAATGAGCTCCCCTATTGGTTGACAGGAGAGAGCGGTCAATGTCCTCCTTATTAAGGTTAACTCACCCACTTTCTAGGCGTTCAAAAGCTCAAGTAGATAAAGGAACACGTCAGGCTGGAAAGCCCCCGAAACGAGACTGTGATCACAGGCAATTCAAGTATTTGTATTATGAACCTTTGCTCTTGTCAAGCAAAAATAATTTCCCTCGGAAATATCAATGTTTCCCCCTTAGGACGGTGATCACAAGAGTTTTCGCTCGACGGCCTCCTACTTCTGACTGGATTCACTCCTCGAAGATAGATAATATCCCCAAGGTCAACCCTTGGGATTCCGTACCATGTTTTCGAAAGGCAGAGAGAGAATAAAAATCCCCACGGAGTTCCAACCGCAACTCATGAGCAGGCAGTCACCTTATCTGAGTTATAACCATACCATGACAGGCGCTTCTTGTCATCCTAGAGACAAATTTCCCCGCGAGCCGGCGACCCACCCGCTTAAGGCTGCGACGTGGATAGCCCTGGTAGGCATCCCCCTGCCTGCATCACCCAGTGGGGAGCCCCCGGCTGACGTTTCAAGTGAGCCCGGAAGAGGAGCTGATGGTCTTTCTAGAGCGGGACCGGTACGAACGTCGAATGGAAGCTCATAAGGCCTTTGCGTGCTTCGAACGCGCCTATCGGAAAGCTTTCCCTCGGTGATGAGTTGCCTCCGATGCGATCACGAAGTTTGTTGGACGGTACCATCGGTTTCTTGTTGGCTACTGGAAACGGATTCGAATCACGAAATTTTAGAACAAATCTCGACGAGCGCTGGAATGGCGCGTGCAAGGTGGGTCGCTTTGAGGATGAAACGCGAGCCTTGGCCCTGGCTGCACGCAGTTCCTACTAAAGGTTTAGGCAGGCTGGCAGCGCATCACCATGAATCCCGGGGCCCAGGGTTCCTAGCGATGGTTTAAAGGCCACATCACGTTGAGGCGGCCGGAGCGATTAGCCAGATGAATCCAGGAATGAATTGAGAGGATCGAGCCTCAAGGGAATCTATAGAAAATTGACCGTGCCCCCTCTCGTCAGGAGCTCAGAACCCCACCCCCCATTTTTTTCTTGCAATTTTGTCAAAACACGGTATAAGGCGTTTAAGACACGCAATGGAGGTGGGTATCGAACAACAACTCTCACGAAGGGGGGTAGATCGTTGCAAGCACTCGGGAAACACCTGTTGGTGGAACTACACGGTTGTAACCCGGAGTTGCTGAAAAAAGTTGACGTTGTTAAGGAGATTCTGGTTTCCGCGGCGAAAGCCTGCAAGGCCACAATCGTTGACACTTCCTTCCACGAGTTCAACCCCTTCGGCGTAAGCGGCGTCGTGGTCATCGCCGAGTCTCACATCTCCATTCACACCTGGCCCGAGTACCGGTATGCGGCGGTTGATATCTTCACCTGTGGAGATGTCATCAAGCCGGAGGAGGCCGTGGACTTCATCGCCGCACGGTTTCGCTGTAAGAAGCCGTCGATCCTGGAGATGCGGCGAGGCATCATCCCGGGACATACCGGGAAGCTTGCCCACAAACTCCCCGCATCCACGGAGAAGCCTGCCGATGCCGATCAAGAACTTTCGCTGGTTCATTGAAGCCTTGAGCCCAGAGGAAGGACACCTGCACGGAATTCGACGTGTCCTGTTCTCCACCCAGACCCCCTTTCAGTCCCTCGACATCATGGAGCTGGGCAGCTACGGGAAGGCCCTTGTCCTCGATGGCAAAGTCCAGTCGAGCCTTCTCGATGAGTTCATCTACCACGAGACGTTGGTCCACCCGGCCATGCTGGTCCATCCCGCCCCCAAGCAGGTCTTCATCGTGGGCGGCGGGGAAGGGGCCACGCTGCGGGAGGTGCTCCGGCATCCCACTGTAGAACGGGCTCTCATGGTGGATATCGATGAGGAGGTTGTCACTCGGTGTAAGGAGCTACTGCCCGAGTGGCACAAAGGCTCTTTCGACGATCCGCGGGCCGAGGTCCGCTTCTTGGACGCCAGACAATACCTGGAGGAGACGAAGGAGCGGTTCGATGTGGTCATCATCGACATCTCCGAGCCCGTGGAAGAGGGTCCGGCCTATCTCCTCTTTACCAAGGAGTTTTACCAGATTGTGTACCGATGCCTGACAGACCGGGGGATCATCGCGTTGCAGGCCGGCCCGGTCAGCCTCTCAGACCTGTCCTGTTTCACTGCGATCCACCAGACGCTGCTCACCGTCTTCCCCGTCGTCGCCCCCTACTGGGCCAGCATCCCCAGCTTTGCTCTTCCCTGGGGATTCTCGGTGGCCTCCAAGCGCCCTGACCCGCGAGACCTGGGACCTGAAGCTATTGATCGCCTCATCCTCGAGCGAATCGGGCCCGACCTGCTGTATTACGATGGCCTCACGCATCAGATGTCCTTTCTCCTCCCCAAATACCTTCGCCAGCGCCTGGAAGAGGAAAAGCGGATCATAGAGGACAACCATCCCCTCTTCACCTTCCACTGACATGCTAGGGTCTAGGGTGCAGGGTTCAGGGTCTTGTGTTTAAGACCAGTTTGAACCGAACATAACCCGATAATGACTCGAGCCTTCGTCTGCATTCCGGTCTTTCTTCCCTGTACCCTACACCCTAAACCCTCTATCCTATCTCCCTGATGGTTCCCGAGCGACAGTATAGGACGCCTCTCTTCGATGCGTTGGTCAGTCTCGCAGAGAGTCGAAAAGTCTCTTTCCACACCCCCGGTCACAAGAGTGGCAAGGGGATCTCCACGCGCTTCAGAAAGTTCGTCGGGCCCAAGATCTTTACCATCGACCTGACGACCCTTGATGAGGTGGATTGCCTACAGCGGCCGGTGGGGGTCATCAAGGAAGCTCAGGAGCTGGCCGCCGAGGCGTACGGCGCTGACCATTCCTTTTTCCTGATCAACGGGACCACCGGTGGCAACCACGTGATGATCCTCTCTACCGCCAACCCGGGAGACGAGATCCTAGTGGCCAGGAATGCCCACAAATCGATCCTGACCGGGATCCTCTTGACTGGTGCCATACCGCGGTTCTTTCCGCCGGCGTTCGACCCGGAGCTGGGGATCCTGTTGAACGTAACGGGCGAAGAGGTGACACGCGCCATGGAGCGGCACCCGAACGCAAAAATCCTCTCACTGACCAGCCCCAACTACTACGGGGTCGCGGCCGACTTGAGCGCCATCGTCTCCGAGGCCAAGCGGAGGGGAATCCTGGTCCTAGTCGATGAGGCCCACGGCCCCCACCTCCATTTCCCCCCGACCCTGCCGATGTCGGCGCTCGACGCTGGGGTTGATGTCTGCGTCCAATCCACACATAAGATTCTAGGGGGGATGACTCAGTCCTCCATGTTACATCTGAAGGGACGGGACATCGACTCCCCCCGGGTCATGAGGCTTCTGCACCTGCTTCAGAGCACGAGCCCCTCGTACATTCTGATGGCCTCGCTGGATCTGGCCAGGATGCAGATGGCCACCGAGGGGGAGAAGCTCCTGGGCAAGGCGATCGATCTGGCGAAAGACGCCAGGGACCGCATCAATCGGATTCCCGGCCTGTCCTGCTTCGGTGAGGCCGATCTCCCCAATCGTGACTTCTTCCTGGATGTGACCAAACTCACCATCTGTGTCAAAAGGCTTGGGCTCAGCGGGTTCGAGGCCTCAGCGATCCTGAATACCGAGTTCGGCATCCAGGTTGAAATGGCCGACCTGTTCAATATCCTGGTGATTGTCAGTATAGGAGATCGGAGAGACGACTTGGATCGGCTGGTGGTGGCACTGGACAGCTTGGCGGGGCGCAGGACCCGAGCCACGAATCGGCACGCGATCCCTTCCCCGCTCCCGCCTATGGGTCAGCAGTTCCATCTTCCTCCGAGGGATGCCTTCTTCGCTCCCTCGGAGCATTTGCCACTGGCGAAGGCGGAAGGGCGCATCAGCTCTGACATCGTAACCATCTACCCCCCCGGCATCCCTGTGCTTGTGCCCGGTGAAGTGGTGAGGGCTCCGACAATCGACTACCTTCTATCGCTCGCCTCCTATGGCGCAAGAATCGATGGCGTCCTTGAGCTCGATGAACCCCAGATCCGCGTCGTGCGCGATTGAGCCCGGACGCCAGAACATTTCCGTTGCTTTTTCCCGACCCTTCTCGTATACTCCCGACCTTGATTTTTGCTGAGGCACAACTTCTCAGATCAGAAGAGACTGGCAACGGGTCGTGAAAAAAACCATTAAATGGAAGCTGCTCTTCTTGCTGGCCGTGACGGTGGTGGCGGGCTACTATCTCTTTCCCACCCTGTTGCAGCGCTCGTCACTCCCTTCGCTGTTTCCGCCATTGCTTCCGCGAGCCGAACGACTCAATCTCGGTCTGGACCTGCAGGGAGGGATGCACCTGGTCCTGGAGGTGGTCACAGAGAAAGCGGTGGAAAACACCGTTGACCGGCAGATCGCCGAATTGCGCCGGGACACCGAGAAGGAAAAGATTCCGGTCGAACGGATCGTCCGTGAGGGGATTGACCGGATCCGGATCAGACTCCAGACAAAGGAAAGCTTGGAGGGGATGCGCCGAATCTTGAACAAGTATAGCAACCTTCAGCAATCCGGCGGGTCCGAGCCGACCGAGTTGATACTCAGCCTCACCTCGAGGGAAGTGAATCGGATTGAGGGGCTCGCCGTTCGACAAAGCCTGGAAACCATCCGAAACCGCGTCGATCAGTTCGGCGTAGCCGAGCCTCACATCCTTCAGGAAGGGGATCGTCGGATCGTGATCCAGCTCCCAGGCATTAAGGAGCCGCAGCGGGCGATCAACCTGATCGGCAAGACCGCCCTCCTCGAGTTCAAGCTGGTGGTGGAGGGCGCCAATCTTCAGGAGGCACTGGCGGGTAAGGTCCCGGAGGGGGACGAGGTTCTCTACCAGCGCCATGTGGACGAGCGGGGAGCTGTAAGCAAGGTTCCGTTCATGGTGCAAAAGCGAGCCATCCTGACCGGGGACCTCCTGACCTCGGCCCAAGTCCAAATCGACAGTCAGACCAACGAGCCGGTGGTCTCCATTGAATTCAATCGGGAGGGCGCACGCCTTTTCGGCGAGGCGACAGCGGCTAACGTCGGGCGGCGACTGGCCATTGTCCTGGATGATACTATCTATTCGGCGCCAGTGATCAGGGAGAAGATCCCGGGGGGCAAGGCCCAGATCTCGGGTCGCTTCACCCCGGAGGACGCCAGGGACTTGGCGATCGTGCTGCGAGCCGGGGCGCTTCCCGCGCCTGTCAACATCATTTCGAACCTGACAGTCGGTCCGTCGTTGGGCCAGGACTCGATCGAAAAGGGAGTGCGGGCGGCGATTCTTGGCGGCGCTCTCGTCATTCTCTTTATGGCGGTGTACTACAAATTGTCCGGCATCATTGCCAACCTTGCCCTCCTGTTGAATCTCGTCTGGCTGGTGGGGGCCCTGGCCAGCATCAGGGCAACGCTGACACTGCCAGGCATCGCGGGAATCATTCTCGGAATCGGAATGGCGGTAGACTCGAACGTCCTGATCCTGGAGCGCATCCGTGAAGAGCTCCATTTGGGAAAAACGGTCCGGTCGGCCATTGATGCCGGCTACGACAAGGCGTTCTTGACTATTATCGACTCCCATGTGACGACGCTGATCACCGCGTTCGCGCTGTTTTTGTTCGGGACCGGGCCGGTGAAGGGGTTCGCGGTCACCCTGAGCCTCGGGGTAATTTTCAACCTCGTGACCGCCTTGACGGGGACCAGGGTGGTCTACAGTTGGGTGACCCAGCGATGGGACCTGAAGACTCTCAGCATCTAGGGGAGTTCGGGGTTCATGGTTCAGAGTTCGTGGTTAGAAACTCTCCGAACTATGAACTGTGAACTATGAACTAGCCATGATTGAGATTCTCGGCAAGACAAAGATCGATTTCATTGCCTGGCGGCGGAGTGCCTTTGCCGTCTCATCGATCCTCTGCCTCCTGGGGATCGTGTCGATAATCCAGATCGCGCGGGGCGCCGCCAATCTAGGGATCGACTTCGCGGGCGGCACTTCTGTTCAGCTTAAATTCACCAAGCCGGTCGATTTGGGCCAGATCCGGGCACTCCTCGGCGCCAGTGGCGTGAAGGACAGTGAGCCGCAACAGTTCGCCGGTGGCGACCGCATCCTGGTTCGATTGAAGAGGGCGGAGGGGAGTCAGGCGGGGATGGCCCAACGGGTACAAGAAATCTTCTCGAAGGGGTTGTCTGATAATCCGTTCGTGGTGGAGGGGACCAACGAGGTCGGACCGGCCATCGGGAAAGACCTTCAGAAAGCAGCCCTGTGGGCCATTACTATTTCCATGATCGGCATCATTGTTTATATCGCCTGGCGTTTCGAGTTCAAGTTCGGCGTGGCTGCGGCCATCGCCACCTTCCACGACGTCCTGGCGGTCCTCGGGTTCTTCTATGTCCTGAACAGAGAAATTACCCTGCTTATCGTCACCGCTCTTCTCACCCTTGCCGGCTATTCGCTGACGGATACAGTGGTGGTCTTCGACCGCATCCGCGAGAACCTTCGGGGCCGACGGCGAGAATCACTGGGAGACGTCATCAACACGAGCATCAACGAGGTCTTGAGTCGAACTGTCGTCACCTCGCTCACCGTCTTCCTGGTGTTGATCGCCCTCTTCTTCCTCGGTGGGGAAGTGCTCCACGATTTCTCCCTTGCACTTATCGCCGGTGTCTGTGTGGGTACCTACTCTTCCTGGTTTGTGGCGTCCCCCATCGTCTATGAGTGGCGCACTTGGCAGCGAGCCAGGGTGAAGGCACCCGTCAAGGTCAAGGCCAAGGGATAGGCGGAAGCTCGGATGCTCGTGCCCGGAGCTGATTTTCCGGCATGGCGGCACCTTCTTGTACGGGTTCGGTGGTGGGGCTGTTGCGACTTTTCCCTTGACAACGCGACTCCCGACTGTATATTACCCCGAAAGCCCGACTCCCTTGCTGGGTTGGGGAAACCGCGGCCGGACAGCGGTTCCGGGCGCCTGGATGGTGCCGGTGGGGAGGCAGTCATTGCGAGACGTCGCCGAGGCGATTTTTCGTGAGAGCGCGAGGCTCAAGCTGGCCTTCCAGGAAGGCCACTTGGACTTGGTGGTCCGGGCCGCGGCAGCCATCGCAGGGGCCTTGCGGGCCGGGGGAAAGATCTTGCTCTTTGGCAACGGCGGAAGCGCTGCTGACGCCCAGCATATTGCGGCGGAACTGGTGAACCGTTTCCTGCTCGAGCGGCCGGCGCTGGCGGCGATCGCCCTGACGACCGACAGCTCGATCGTGACCAGCATCAGCAATGACCGCGACTACGCCGAGGTCTTTGCCCGCCAGGTCGAGGCTCTGGGACGCCCTGGTGATGTCGCCATCGGGATCAGCACTAGCGGCCAATCCGCCAGTGTGGTTCGCGGGATCGAAACTGCGAGCAGCAGGCAGATGTGTACTATGGCGTTCACCGGTGGGGATGGAGGAAAACTCGCCGGGCTGGTGGATTATGCATTCGTGGTCCCCTCCCGATCCACACCCAGGATTCAGGAGGTTCACGGAACGCTCGGTCACGTCCTCTGTCAACTGGTTGAGACCGAGCTGTTCGGCAAACCTTAGCAAAAGGGGAGCCTGTGGAGAGAGCGAAGAGGTGGGCCGTTGTCAACATCCTGATCATCCTCTTCGTCAGCAGTCTGCCCGCCGGCGCCCGGTCGCCCCGTACCACCAGGACTCGTGACGATCTCTCTCCTTCATCGGTGTCTGGTCGCGCCTGGGATCGCCGGGATCCCACATCCGACTCCGCGCCGTTCACAGTCGGTCCTGAGGAGCTGAGCGCGGCTTCGGCCCTCTTGATGGATGCCGACACAGGCGCGATCCTGTTTGCCAGCAACCACAAGGAGCGGCGGCCCCCGGCCAGCACCACGAAGATCATGACGGCCCTCCTCATCCTGGAGGAGGGGCGGCTGGACGATAAGGTGGTGATCACTGAGCGGACGGCTGGTACCGCGGGGGCGGGGCTGGGGCTGAAACGGGGCCAGCGGATCATGCTACGAGACCTCTTGTGGGCACTCTTGCTCAGGTCGGCGAATGATGCCGCGCTGGCGGCGGCCGAGCATGTAGGCGGGACCGAAGAGCGGTTTGTCGCCGGGATGAATGCGAAGGCGACCTCCCTCGGGATGGAGGGAACGCATTTCACGAATCCCCACGGGCTTGACGACCCCGATCACTTCTCCACCGCCTATGACCTCGCCCTGCTTGCTCGCCAGGCCCTGCGCAATCCGACCTTTGCCCGCATGGTGCAGACCCGCGAGGTTCGGCTTGCTATCCAGACCGGACCGAACGGAAGAGCGGAGAAACGGAAGCTCCTGCGAACACACAACAGGCTCCTCGGGCAGTTCTTTGGCGCGGACGGCGTGAAGACCGGCTACACCGAGCGAGCGGGCCGCTGTCTCGTGGCGTCGGCCACTCGGGGTGAGCATCAACTGATTGCGGTTCTCCTTAACGACTCCCATCGGTGGACTGAGGCCGCGGCGCTGCTGGAGTACGGTTTCGCTCTCCTCGGCGGGCGTGCGCCCAGCCTCAGGGTGTTGGGCGGGGGCTCCGGCGACACGCAGAGAGGCGAAGGAGGCTGACCCCACTCCCGCCGCTGCTGGCCTGCATTTCGTCTCTCTCAATTTTCCCTGCGGGTACGCAACCACCAGCGATCCCAAGCCTTCGTCCGATCCATTTCCCTGGCCCCCTGTCTGGCTGCCGATTCCAGGAGTCGAAGAACCGATCGATCCGGTTGCCACCCATCGTGGCAATGAGCGGTGCAAGGGAAAGCAGGTCTGCATCATGGGCAGGACCGGACAGCGACTTGAAGAACGGGATGCCTGGTTAGCGCTTGGCCTGATCCCCGAGGTTGGGCCAGCGACGTTTCACCGTCTGGTCAAGGGGCTCGGCTCGGCCGAGGCCGTCCTGGCGGCCTCAATGGAGGCGCTTGAGCAGGTTCCCGGGGTCAGCCGGGAAGTGGCTCGCGCCGTCGCCGATTTTCCCTGGCGGGAGGCCCTAGACCGGGAACTGAAGGTCATCGAGACAAGGGGTCTCGGCCTGCTACGATTCGGTGACGAGGGGTACCCAGAGCTGTTGGCAGCGATCTACTCCCCGCCGCCGGTCGTCTATCTGCGGGGGACAATCCGGCCGTAAGATCGGGTGGCCGTCGCCATCGTCGGTTCCCGGAAGGCGACCTCGTACGGGATTGCGATGGCCGAGCGGATCAGTGGAGAGCTCGCGCAGCGCGGGGTGACGATCGTGAGCGGGATGGCCAGGGGGATCGATGCGGCGGGCCATCGGGGGGCCCTAGAAGCGGGCGGAAGGACGATCGTGGTGCTGGGATGCGGTTTGGGTGTGACCAATCCCCCCGAACACGCGGAACTCTCCGACCAGATCACCGCAAACGGGGCAGTGCTGAGTGAGTTTCCTGTCTTCGCGCCGCCCAAGCCAGATCACTTCCCGCGGCGTAACCGGATCATCAGCGGGCTTACGCTCGGCGTGGTCGTGGTCGAGGCTGGGACCGAGAGCGGGGCGTTGATCACCGCGAACTATGCCCTCGAACAGGGTCGTGAGGTCTTCGCCGTCCCCGGGCAGGTGACAGCCCGATCCAGTCGCGGGTGTCACCAGCTCATCAAGGCGGGTGCGAAGCTGACGGAAGACTGGGAAGACATTTGGGAGGAGATCGAGCCACAGGTTGGACCGCCGTTGGAGGTCGGGATTCGTGTAGCGGCCGGGAGCCCTCTCCTCGAACAAGAAGAAGTCATGGTCGTTGATGCGCTGGAGGCGGGGCCCATGCAGATCGATGACCTTATCGGCCGGACCCGGCTTCCGGCAGGGCAGATGGCCTCTCTCCTCCTATCATTGATGTTGAAGGGGGTCATTGAGGAGCTACCAGGAAAGAGTTTTGCCAGGCGGCTGCGGCCGTTCAGGGGTAGGGTATAGGCTATTAGGGTGGAGATGGTTCCTCTCAGACCCCACACCCTGAACCCTTTTTCTAAGGGAGGAAGAGTCAAGATTGGCTAAGTCATTGGTGATCGTCGAGTCGCCGGCCAAGGCGAAGACGATCGGCAAGTATCTCGGAAAAGAGTTTGTCGTGAAGGCCTCGATGGGCCATATCCGCGATTTGCCCACCAAGTCGCTGGCTGTTGACATCGAGCACGACTTCGCCCCGCAGTACGAGATCATCGAGGGGAGAGAGAAGGTCGTTTCCGCTTTGAAGAAGGCGGCCAAAACGGCGGCCGCCATCTATCTCGCCGCCGATCCGGATCGGGAGGGTGAGGCCATCTGCTGGCACCTCGCTCACGAGCTGACCTCCGCCAAGAAGCCGATCCACCGCGTGACCTTCAACGAGATTACAAAGCGTGCGGTGCGGGAGGCGTTCAACCACCCAGGGACGATCGATCAGCGGCGCATTGATGCCCAGCAGGCCAGGAGGATTCTCGACCGCCTGGTCGGGTACCAGATCAGCCCGCTCCTTTGGGACAAGGTCAAGCGTGGCATTTCCGCCGGGCGAGTCCAGTCGGTGGCCCTTCGCCTCACCGTCGATCGTGAGCGGGAGATCAGGGCGTTCGTCAAGACCGAGTACTGGTCGGTCGAGACCTCCCTGGAAGGCCGGATCCCACCGCCGTTTGCGGCGAAGCTCTATAAGATCGACGGCGAGCGGGTGAACCTCCGGAGCCGGGAGGAGACCGACCGGGTGGTCGGGGAGGTAGAGCGGCAAGAGTTCCGGGTCACCGACCTGACCAGGAAAGAAAAGCGTCGGAACCCGGTACCGCCCTTCACGACCAGCAAGCTGCAGCAGGAGGCCGTTCGGAAGCTTCGCTCTACCGCCAGGCGAGCGATGCAGATCGCCCAGCAGCTCTACGAAGGGATCGAGATCGGCGAGGAGGAGGCTGTCGGCCTCATCACCTACATGCGGACTGACTCGGTCCGGGTCTCCCCGGACGCCCAGGCCGAAGCAGCTCGCTACATCGCGGAGCGCTTCGGGCAGACCTTTGTGCCGGAGCGGCCGCCGACCTACCGCAGCGGGCGGGGCGCCCAGGAAGCCCACGAGGCCATTCGCCCGACTTCGGTCTACCGCGATCCAGCATTGCTCAGGGAGCACCTAACGAAGGATCAGCTCGCCCTCTACGCCTTGATTTGGAACCGATTCATCGCGTCCCAGATGCCGCCAGCCATCTACGACGTCACGTCCGTGGAGATCCAGGGCGGCCGCTTTTCGCTCAGGGCTAGTGGTCGCATCCAGCGCTTCGCCGGCTTTATGCAGGTTTATACAGAGGGAAGGGACGAGGCGCCAAAGACAAAGCCGGAGGAGGTACGGGACGAGACGGCCGAGGAGATCGCAGTCGAGGAAGAGGCCGATTCGGCCCTCCCGTCTCTCGAGATCGGGGAGACGTTGCGACTCCTGGGCGTGATGCCGGCCCAGCACTTCACCCAGCCGCCGCCCCGTTACACCGAGGCGACCCTGGTGAAGGAACTCGAAGAGCTGGGAATTGGCCGCCCGAGCACCTACGCCGCCATCCTCAGCGTGATCCAGAACCGCGACTACGTGAACAAGGAGCAGGGCAAGTTCCGGCCGACGGAGCTGGGCGGGATCGTGGTCGATCTGCTGGTGGAGAGTTTTCCGCGGGTGATGGACTACGAGTTTACGGCCAGGATGGAGACGACCCTGGATGAGATCGAAGAGGGGGAGAAAAACTGGCTGGAGGAGATGCATCGGTTCTACGGCGCCTTTTCGAGATGGCTGAAGGAAGCGGAAGTCGGGATGCGGAATATCAAGGCGATGGAGGAGAAGACCGACGAGATCTGCGAGCGTTGCGGCCATCGGATGGTGATTCGGTGGGGCCGGTTTGGTCGCTTCCTGGCCTGCTCCAATTATCCGGAGTGCAAAGGCACCCGCGAACTGCCGCCGGAACTCAAGGAAGAGACCGGCGTCGGGGACGACACCAACGGGGCCGGAGAGGCCGAGGCAGAGCCTTGCGAAAACTGCGGGCGGCCGATGGTGATGAGGCGTGGTCGGTTCGGTCCATTCCTGGCCTGTTCCGGATATCCGGAGTGCAAGACCATTCGGAAGCTCTCGACAGCGGAAGCGGCGGGCGCGCGGCCTGCACCCCAGCCGACCGACGAGGTGTGCGAGAAGTGCGGCAACCCCATGGTGATCCGGGAGGGTCGATACGGTCGCTTCTTCTCCTGCTCCACCTATCCGGCCTGCAAGAACCTCAAGCCGATCCCGATAGGGGTCAACTGCCCGAAGTGTGGGAGCCCCCTGTCTGAGCGACGGACCAAACGGGGCCAGGTGTTCTATGGTTGCACCGCCTATCCAAAGTGCGATTTCGCCATCTGGGATCGACCGATCGGGGAGGCATGCCCTCAGTGCGGGGCCGCCTTCCTGGTGGAGAAACGGCTGAAGGGCGGCGAGGTCTCGGTCCGTTGCGTGGCTGACAAATGTGGCTACGCCCGTTGAGGGTACCTCGCGGGGTCGGGGCGGCGAGCTTCTCGAGGAGTTGAACCCCTGAAGACGGGGCAACCATCCGTGCAGTCACGCGTAAAGCCACAATGTTTCTCGAAATGAGGAGTTACCCGTGACAGATCTTTCCGCTCCAATTCTCGGACCGCTCGCCTGGATCGACGTGATCCTGCTCGTGTGGTTTACACTCACAGCATTCTCTGTCATCTACGTCGCCTACGACGCGTTCACGAATAACCCCGAGATGAAAGTGATGCGGTTGGGCTGGGTTTTGGTGACCTTGTATCTCGGTCCCATCAGTTTGTTTCTTTACGTCATGTCGTGCAAAGAACCCATGCCGGGCGCGCACGAAGAGTTTATCAAACCGCTCTGGAAGCAAAGCCTCGGCTCCACCATTCACTGTGTCGCGGGCGATGCCACCGGCATCATCGTCGCCGCCACCATCACCGCCTTGCTCGGTTTGCCGATGTGGCTTGACCTCATCATCGAGTACGTCGGCGGGTTTGCGTTCGGGCTGTTGATTTTCCAATCGCTATTTATGAAAGACATGGTGGGCGGCTCGTATTTCAAAGCGGTGCGGCACTCGCTTTTCCCGGAATGGGTTTCGATGAACTTTATGATGGCGGCCATGTTCCCGACGATGGTGCTGTTGATGATGGGCCGCGATATGCGGGCGATGGAGCCGACTCAACTCGTCTTTTGGGGCGCGATGTCCGCGGCAGTCGGCGCGGGCTTGCTGGTCGCCTATCCCGTCAACGTGTGGCTGGTTGCCAAGGGACTCAAGCACGGCATGGGCACGGTGCGGGCGCTTGGCAAAGGCGGCCATAGCGTACAAGCCGAACTCGCGTGCTGGCTGACGCCGTCGAGTCCCCGCCCTGCGCCATCACTGAATGTCACCCCAGCGCCAAGAGCGAGTATGTCCGGCATGACCGGCATGGGAGGAAGGTGAACATGTCGAGCCATGACGACAGCCAACACAGTGGGATGAGCGAACCGCAGGATAGCGCCACGTCCATGCCTGATGACAAAAAGATGGACGGAATGCCGATGCCGATGTCCGACGACAAAGGGGTCAAGATGGATGCGGCTCCATCGGGTGACGCGCACGCGGGAATGAAGATGGACATGCCGATGCCCACATCCGACGAGGGCCCAGGCGCGGAGATGGATTACGGCGGAATGGGCATGGCGATGACCGCAGCTACACGCGCCACTGGCGCACAAAAGGCGGCAGTAGGCTTTATCTCGGCGGTTGCGCTAGTGCGGGCATCGTCTTGTCTGCGACGTACACCAACTTGCGATTGAGCGCGCGCGACGTGGGCGGCGCGATTATGCCGCCCGGCATGATTATGCTGCGGGACACGCCGGGTCAATCTATGAGGGATATGTCGGCGGTGGATCCGCGCACGGTGAGCTACACCGCGCCTGTTGTTGCGCGCGGCGATCAAACGTTGCAGCCGCGCGTCGAAAATGGCGTCAAAGTGTTCGACCTCGACGTGTCGGTCATCAAATGGAACATCCTGCCGTACAAACAAGTGATGGCGTACGCCTTTAACAAGCAGGTACCCGGTCCGCGCATCCGCGTGACGCAGGGTGATCGCGTGCGCTTTAACGTCACGAACCACTTGCCCGAGCCGACCAGCGTGCATTGGCACGGTATGATCCTGCCGAATAGCATGGACGGCCCCGCTCACATCACTCAAAAACCGATTGAACCCGGACAGACATTCGCTTACGAGTTCACCACGCAGCAAGCCGGCACGTACTTTTATCACTCGCACAAAGAGCCCGACCGCCAGCAAGCGTTGGGGATGTACGGCGCGCTGATCATTGATCCGCAAGATTCATCGAGAACACCTGCGTATGATCTTGAATACACCATTCAATTGCAAGAGTGGCTCGAACGCGAGGGCTACACCTATCCCGCGATGTTGATGGAAGGCGGCTTGCCCAACTATTTCACGATCAACGGCAAAGCGTACCCGGCGACCGACACGATCCAGATGAAGGTGGGGCAAAAGATCCGCTTGCGTTTCATTGGCAGTAACAACAATTTTGCGCATCCGATGCACGTCCACGGCGGCCCGTTCAAGATCATCGAGACCGACGGCAATCTGGTGCCGGAAGCCGCGCAAATCGAAAAGGACACAGTCAATATCGCGCCCGGCGAACGCTACGATGTGATCTGGACCGCGCGCGAACCGGGCAAATGGCTGATTCACTGTCATATCCCGCATCACACCACCAATAACAACGTCGAAGAGCAGGGCGGCGGCGGGCTGACGATGCTGATCAATGTGACACTGTAGGAGGACCCGACAGCAATGGCGTTCTCAAGTATCGTTCTTGACGAACAGTTTGCGTCGGCGTTGTTGCATGAATCGGTTTTTGGAGCCAAAGTGGGGAGTGAATTCCATCTTTATAAGGCGGCGGGCGTCTCGGTCCGTTGCGTGGCTGACAAATGTGGCTACGTGCGGGCCGGCGAGGCGGCAAAGGTGAAAGTGTGAGCGAGATCGTCGTCGTAGGCGGGGGGCTGGCCGGGAGCGAGGCGGCCTGGCAAGCGGCCGAGCGGGGTGCCCACGTGCAATTGTATGAAATGCGGCCGGTTACCCCGACCCCTGCCCACAAGACCGATCGGCTGGCAGAGCTGGTGTGCAGCAACTCGCTCAAGTCCGATTCACCGGAAGATTGTCACGGCCTGCTGAAACGGGAGCTTGCCTCCTACGGGTCGGTTGTCATGGCTGCTGCCCGTGCGCATGCTGTTCCGGCTGGCTCGGCGCTGGCCGTGGATCGCGAAGCCTTCGCGGCTGAGGTAACAGAATGCCTTTCCCGACACCCGCGCATCCGCATCGTCCGGGAAGAGGTCAAGGCCATCCCGGAGGAGCGGCCGGTGGTTCTCGCCACCGGCCCCCTCACCTCCGATCGGCTGGCCGTGGCCCTGCGTGATCGGTTCCTGGACTATCTGGCCGCGGCGGAGCCCTCTGGCACCATTTCGGATCTCCTCTATTTCTATGATGCCATCTCGCCGATCGTCGCCGCGGACTCGATCGACCGCCAGAGTGTCTTTGCCGCCTCTCGCTACGGTAAGGGAGGCGATGACTATCTGAATTGCCCGATGACACGTGAAGAGTATCATCTCTTCTGGGAGGCGATCCGCGCCGCGGAGCTGACTCCGATCCATCCGTTCGAAGAGGCCCGGTACTTCGAAGGGTGTCTCCCCATCGAGGTCCTGGCCGCGCGCGGAGAAGACACCTTGCGCTTCGGGCCGATGAAGCCGGTAGGCCTCACCGATCCCACGACCGGACGGCAGTCCTACGCCGTCGTGCAATTGAGATTGGAAAACCGGGAAGAGACGATGTACAACATGGTGGGGTTCCAGACCCGGATGCGGTGGGGCGAGCAGCGCCGGATCTTCCGGACGATCCCCGGCCTCAGGGACGCGGAGTTCCTCCGATATGGATCGATCCATCGCAACACCTTCATTACCGCGCCAGCCCTCCTCAAGGAAACGATGCAGTTCAGAGGCGACCCGGGGATCTTCATTGCCGGTCAGCTCACTGGCGTGGAGGGGTACCTGGAATCGGCCGGGACCGGGCTCCTCGCCGGGGTGAACGCGGCCCGGGTCCTCAGGGGCGAGCCTCCGGCCGTGCTGCCCGCGACCACCGCCCTCGGGTCACTGATCCGTCACATCTGCCACGCCGCCCCCCGCACCTTCCAGCCGATGAACGTCAACTTTGGCCTGCTGCCTGCCCTCGACAAACCGGTACGGGCAAAGCGGGAACGGCGGAGGGCCATGGTTGACCGTGCCCTCCTCGACCTCCCCGATCTGCGCTAACGATCTGGCGGTAGTCCAGGTTTCGACCCGACCTCTTTCCTCTCCGTTTTCATGCGAATTGGGCTGGAGTCCTCTGTGCTCATTACGGACTTAGGGGGAGGCTAGTCATGCTTGTATATTGGGGTTTGCAAGGGTTGCGTTTCTGACATTGATCTGCTAATATCCACGGCTCTTTACACCTCCGAGGGCCGGTTTTTGCCTTGATCTTTCCGCTCAATCCTCGTATCGTACCGGAGAGGAGGAAACTCGGACGGATGCTTGAACAGGTGGAGGCTTATCTCTCGTATCTGCAGGGGGAGCGAGCCGCTTCCCCTCACACCCTGAAGAACTATGCGAGCGACCTTCAGCAGTTTCGGGCATTCCTTAGAGAGAAGAAGTCGGCGCGGTCGAGACCTGTCGTGAGCGGGGTCGAACGAGGGGATGCCTGGCAACGAGCCATCGATCTTGCAGAGATCGACCCCCTGACAATCCGGGCTTTCATCGCGGACCTCCACAGGAGTGGGATTGCGCGGAGTAGCATCGCCAGGAAATTGGCGACCCTTAGGTCGTTCTTCCGGTACCTCTGCCGTGAGGGTGTGCTTCAGACAAACCCGGCGAAGCTGGTTTCGACTCCGAAACTGCCGACGCGGCTTCCCACCTACCTCTCCGTGGACGAGGTCGATCGGCTCATGGCCTCGCCCGGCCGCCAGGATGCCCCGAGCGCCCGCGATCGGGGCATTCTCGAACTTTTCTACGCTTCGGGCATTCGATTGAGCGAGCTGGTGGGGCTGGATGTGCACGACCTGGATCTTCGTGAGGGCCTTGTCAAGGTCAAAGGGAAGGGGAACAAGGAACGGATTGTCCCGGTGGGGTCGAAGGCCACGGCGGCCATGAAGTGGTATCTAGACCGGCGGAAGGAGTTGATCCCGCCGTCCGAGCGGGGACCCCTCGCCCCGCAGGCATTGTTCTTGAACCGTCTAGGCGGCCGCTTGAGCGCAAGGAGTATCGCGAGAATCCTGCTGAAATACCTGGAGCGGAGCGGGCTTGGGCCGAAAATCACCCCCCACGGGCTTCGCCATAGCTATGCCACTCATCTGCTGGAAGCCGGGGCCGACCTCCGGGCGATTCAGGAGCTGTTGGGCCATTCACGCCTGTCGACGACTCAGCGGTACACCCACCTGAATCTGGATCGTTTGATGGAGGTATACGACAAAGCCCATCCCAGGGCGTGAAGGTTCACAGTCCATGGTTCACAGTTGACAGAGAGGCACGGGATGAAGCGAGATCGAAGAAGTGGAAAGGCTAATGCGTTCTCTGTCCGCGGACCGTCAACGGTGAACCGTGAACCCCTTATGCGGAGCACGACGATCCTCGCGGTGCGGCACAAGGGGAGAGTGGTCGTGGCCGGGGACGGACAGGTGTCCTTCGGCGAGACGGTGATGAAGCAGACCGCCCGGAAGGTCCGCCGGATGTGGAACGATCGGGTGGTCGCCGGCTTTGCCGGCGCGGCGGCCGATGCGTTGGCTCTCTTCGCCAAGTTCGAAACCAAGCTAGAGGAGTATAGCGGCAACCTTCCGCGAGCGGCGGTCGAGCTGGCGAAGGATTGGCGCACCGACCGAATCCTTCGCCGCCTGGAGGCCCTTCTGGTCGTGGTCGATAAGGAGCACTCGCTTGTCATCTCGGGGACGGGCGACGTCATCGAACCGGATGATGGGGTGATCGGCATCGGCTCTGGGGGGCCATATGCGGCCGCCGCGGCCAGGGCCCTTGTAGGCTTCTCAGGGCTCGACGCCAAGCAGATCGCCGAGGAGGCGATGAAGATCGCTGCTTCACTCTGCATCCACACCAATGACAAGATTACGATTGAAGAGCTATGAAAGCGTGCGATGTGCGGGGTGCGAAGTGCGATGATGGGCCATTGAGAGTGCGATGGAACAGTTGACCCCAAGACAGATTGTGGCCGAGCTTGACAAATACATCATCGGCCAGAGAGAGGCGAAGCGGGCCGTGGCCATCGCCCTTCGCAACAGATGGCGGCGACAGAAACTGCCTGAAGAGCTGCGCGACGAGGTGGCGCCGAAGAACATTATCATGATTGGCCCCACCGGCGTTGGGAAGACCGAGATCGCCCGCCGCCTCGCTAAGCTGGTCGATGCGCCCTTCATCAAGGTGGAAGCCAGCAAATACACCGAGGTCGGCTACGTCGGACGCGACGTCGAATCGATGGTGCGCGACCTGACTGAGCTGGCGGTGGGCATGGTCAAGGCCGAGAAGGCCAGAGCGGTCCAGGAGCGGGCAAGGGAGCTGGCCGAGGAGCGGCTGTTGGACTTCCTCCTTCCTGTTGGCAGGGCGGCGACGCCGGGATTCGACCGGCCCGAGGAAGCGGGCACGATGGCCTCTGCGGCCGAAACTCGTGAAAAACTCCGAAAGCGACTGCATGAAGGGAAGCTGGATGATCGGACCGTGGAGCTGGAGGTCAAGGACCGGGCCATTCCGATGGTGGAGATCTTCAGTAGCTCCGGTCTCGAGGAGATGGACATTAACATTAAGGAGATGCTGGGGAACATCCTGCCGCAGCGGACCAAACGGCGAAAGGTCAAGGTCCGGGAAGCCCAGCGGATCCTGGCCCAGGAGGAGGCCGACAGACTCATTGATATGGACGAGGTCAAGTCAGAGGCGGTCCGGCGTGTCGAAGATTCCGGGATCATCTTTTTGGACGAGATCGACAAGATCGCCGGTCGCGAGGCGACCCATGGCCCGGATGTATCACGCCAGGGGGTACAGCGCGACCTCTTACCAATCGTCGAGGGGTGCACAGTGAGCACCAAGTACGGCCTGGTTCGGACCGACCATGTCCTGTTTATTGCAGCCGGGGCGTTCCACGTCTCCAAACCGTCCGATCTGATCCCGGAGCTGCAGGGACGCTTCCCGCTGCGGGTTGAGCTGGCGAGTCTGACGCAGGATGATTTCGTCCGGATCCTCACAGAGCCTCAGAATGCCTTGACGAAACAGTATGTCGCCCTTCTGGCGACAGAGGGCGTGAAGCTCGACTTCACCGACGACGCGGTCCGGGAGATCGCCTCCATCGCCAGCGTCGTGAATCAAGCAACCGAGAACATCGGGGCCCGTCGCCTGTACACCATCATGGAGCGGCTGCTGGACGAGGTCTCATTTGAGGCGCCCGCTATGCAGGGGGCGCGGGTCGATATCAACGCGGTCTACGTCCGGGAGCGGCTTCAGGAGATCGTGAAGAACCAGGATCTGAGCCGCTATATCCTCTAACGACGGGAGAACACCGGTGGCCCAGCGGAAGAGGCTCGACGTGCAGGCCTCCATCGACAAGGCGAACATCCTGATCGAGGCGCTGCCATACATCAAGGCGTTTGCCGGGAAGACCGTGGTGGTCAAGTATGGCGGTGCGGCCATGAGCGACGATGATCTGAAGCGGTCGGTCGTCCTGGATGTCATCCTGATGCGGTACGTCGGGATGCAGCCGGTCGTAGTCCACGGTGGCGGCCCGGAGATCACGAGGGCGATGGAGCTGGCGGGCCTCAAGCCAACCTTTGTTGGCGGCCTTCGAGTCACCGATCAGGAGACGATGAAAATCGTGGAGATGGTCCTGGTTGGCCAGATCAATCAGGAGCTGGTGGCGTTAATCAACCAGCACGGAGGCCTCGCTGTCGGCCTTTCCGGCAAGGACGGGGGTCTGATCCGGGCGAAAAAGGCCGGCCCGGTGGCGGCATCTCAGCAAGAGTCCGCAGGCCTGGGGGTTGGCGACCGGGAGGTCGATCTAGGCTTCGTGGGCGAGATTGTGGGCGTTGATGAGCGGATCCTCCGCGCCCTGGAACGGGATGGCTTCACGCCAGTGGTGGCGCCGACCGGCGTTGATCAGGACGGGGTGACGTACAACATTAACGCCGATCTGGCGGCCGGCGAGATCGCCGGCGCGCTTCGCGCCGAAAAGCTGGTTCTCCTGACCGACACCGGCGGCATCCTCGATAAGGATGGCACGCTCCTCCCCACCCTGACCCGCAGCGCGGTCAAGCGCCTCATCGCAAACGGGATCATCTCGGGAGGAATGTTGCCCAAAGTCCAGGCTTGCCTCACCGCGCTTAACAACGGCGTCAAGAAGACCCACATCGTGAACGGCACCATCCCCCACGCCCTCTTGCTCGAGATCTTCACGCCGGAGGGGGTGGGTACGGAGATCATCGGGTAACATCGATGTCAGCAACCGACGAGTTGATGGAGCAATCGGCTCGCTATCTTGCCAACACCTATGCCCGCTTCCCGGTTGTGTTGGTGAAGGGGAGAGGCGTTCGTCTCCACGACGCGGAGGGCAAGGCGTACCTCGACTTCGCAGCCGGCATCGCCGTGGATGTCCTGGGCCACTGTCATCCCAAGGTGGTGGAGGCCATCAAGACGCAGGCGGACACGCTCCTGCACGTCTCCAACCTGTACCACATCGGACCACAGATCCGGTTGGCCCGGGCGCTGTGCGACCACTCGTTCGCCGAGAAGATCTTCTTCTGTAACAGCGGGGCGGAGGCGAATGAGGCGGCCATCAAGCTGGCCCGCCGCTATGCCAAGGAGCGGTGGAGTTCCGACCGCTACGAGATCGTGTGCATGCGGGATTCATTCCACGGCAGGACCATGGCGACGGTGACAGCCACCGGCCAGGAGAAGTATCAGCACGGCTTCGAGCCGCTGTTGCCGGGCTTCAAGCACGTCCCCTTCAATAACCTGAAGGCGGTGGAGCAGGCGATCGACTCGAGGACCTGTGCCGTCCTCGTGGAACCAATCCAGGGCGAGGGCGGGGTGAAGATACCGGACGACGATTACCTGCCCGGACTCCGGCAACTGTGTTCGGAGCGGGAAGTCCTCTTGATAGTGGATGAGGTGCAGACCGGGATGGGCCGGACCGGGCGTCTTTTTGCCTACGAGCACTGGGGGATCGAGCCCGACGTCATGACGCTGGCAAAGGGGCTGGGCGGAGGGCTGCCGATCGGCGCCATGCTGGCGAAGGACGTCGTGGCACGGGCCTTCGTTCCAGGTAGTCATGCCTCGACTTTCGGCGGCAGCCCCTTCATCACGGCTGTCGCCACAGCGGTGCTGACGGCCATCCTCGAAGAGCAGTTGCCGGAGCGGGCGGCAAAGGTCGGGGCCTATTGCCTGAGCCGCCTTCAGGAATTGGCAAGGGGATATCCCTTCGTGAAAGAGGCCCGCGGCAAGGGGCTGATTCTGGCACTGGAGCTCACGGTGCCTGCTAAACCGATCGTCGATCGCTGCCTCCAACGCGGCCTGCTCATCCTGACCGCGGGCGACGAGATCCTTCGTTTAGTGCCCCCATTGATCATCGGTGAGGCCGAGGTGGATGAGGCCCTCACCATCCTTGATCAGGTCCTAAAGGAGCAGTCCAGATGAAGAAAGACCTTCTGTCGATCAAGGACCTGACGCCGACTGAGATCGAAGCGCTCTTTTCCCTTGCCGCCGACCTGAAGGAGCAACAGCGGAAGGGCATCGCCCACCCCCTTCTGGCTGGCAAGAGCCTGGCCATGATCTTCGAGAAGCCGTCGCTGCGGACCCGGGTCACCTTCGATGTCGGGATGGCCCAGTTGGGTGGCCATGCCCACTGTCTGATGCCAGCCGACATTCAGCTCGGGACGCGAGAGGCAGTCAAGGATGTCGCCAAGAATCTCGAGCGGTGGGTGGATGGGATCATGGCGCGGACATTCCGCCACCAGACGGTGGAGGAGCTGGCCCGTCACGCGTCTGTTCCCGTCATCAACGGGTTGAGCGACCTGACCCATCCATGCCAGGTGCTGGCAGACCTCTTCACCCTTCGGGAGAAATGCGGCAAGCTTCATGGATTGAAGGTGGCCTACATCGGCGACGGGAACAACGTCTGTCACTCGTGGCTGTACGGCGCGGCAAAGACCGGGATCGAGTTCGCCGCGGCCTGTCCGAAGGGGTACGAGCCACACGCTGACGTCCTGGCTTTCGCCCGGAGAGAAGCCGAAATATACGGAGGGCGTATCGCACTCATGCACGAACCCAGGCAGGCGGCGGAGGGTGCCGATGTCCTCTACACCGATGTCTGGACCAGCATGGGCCAGGAGGCCGAGTCGGCGAAGCGGACCCAAGACTTCCAGCGCTTCAAGGTCGATGCGGCACTCGTCCGACTGGCCAAACCGGACGTGCTCGTCATGCACTGTCTCCCCGCTCACCGCGGCGAAGAGATCACCGATGAGGTGCTCGACGGTCCTCATTCCATCGTGTATGACGAGGCCGAAAACCGGCTCCATCTTCAAAAGGCGATCCTGGTGACCCTTCTGGGAAGTAGGCCGTCGTGAAGAAGCGTATGAAATCTCAGACTGTGGCCCGAAGCGGGCGGAAGGGAGTGAAGAAGATCGTCCTGGCCTACTCCGGCGGCCTGGACACCTCGGTGATCTTGCGCTGGCTCATCGAGACCTACCGGGCCGAGGTGGTTGCCTTCTGCGCCGACCTGGGACAGGGGGAAGAGCTGAACCTGGTTCGGGAGAAGGCGCTGAAGACCGGCGCCAGCAAGGTCTACATCAAAGAGTTGAAGGAGGAGTTTGTCCGAGACTTCGTCTTCCCCTGCGTGAAGGCGAACGCTGTCTACGAGGGACGCTACTTGCTCGGCACCTCGATGGCCCGACCACTGATTGCGAAGCACCAGATGGCGGTGGCGATGAAAGAGCGCGCCGACGCGGTGGCACATGGCGCAACCGGCAAAGGGAACGACCAAGTCCGCTTTGAGCTCTCGTACTATGCCATCGACCCCCACATCAGGGTCATCGCTCCCTGGCGCGAGTGGGACCTGCGGTCGCGCTCTGATCTCATTGCCTACGCCAGGAAGTACGATATTCCGGTGCCAACCACGAGGGCGCGGCCGTATAGCACCGATCGGAACCTGTTTCACATCAGCTTCGAGGGCGGGGTTCTGGAAGACCCCTGGCAGGAGCCGCCAGAAGAGATGTTCGTCCTGAGCGTCTCGCCGGAAAAGGCCCCTGACCGGCCTGCATACCATGAGATCGAGTTTCGTGACGGTGTTCCCATTGCGGTGGACGGGACGCGTCTTTCGCCAGCCAGGCTGCTTGAGCGCTTGAACCAGATCGGTGGCGAGCACGGCGTCGGACGAGTCGATGTCGTCGAAAACCGCTACGTCGGGATGAAGTCGCGTGGGGTGTACGAGACGCCTGGCGGGACGATCCTGCAGGTGGCCCACCGCGCGGTGGAATCGATCACCATGGATCGGGAGGTGATGCACCTGAGGGACTCGCTCATTCCGCGTTTCGCTGAGCTGGTCTACTATGGGTATTGGTTCTCCCCGGAGATGGAGCTGCTCCAGCGGACGATCGATGAGTCGCAGAGAGGGGTCACCGGAACCGCCCGCGTCAGAGTCTACAAAGGCAATTGCGAGGTCGTGGGACGGAAATCCAGCGTCTCCCTCTATGATCCGGCCTTCGCCACATTTGAAGAGGACCAGGTGTACCGCCAGAAAGACGCCGAAGGGTTCATTCGTCTGAACGCGCTCCGCCTCAGGATACGCGCCCTTCGGCGCGGCTCAGGGCAGGCCCTGAGACGGGCGGAAGGGAAGCGTTCCGGTCGATGAAGGCGAGACGCAAAGGTCGGAAGCCATGGAGCGGGCGGTTTGGCCAGGCCACAGACCCAACCGTGGAAGCCTATACCGCCTCCATCCAGTTTGACCGGCGTCTCTACAGGTACGACATTCAGGGCAGTATCGCGCACGCACGGATGCTCGCCAAATGCGGCCTCCTTGCGAAGGCCGAGGCCGACAAGATCGTGGCGGGCCTTCATGAGATCGAAGGCGAGATCGAGCGTGAAGAGTTCCGCTTCGATCCCTCCTTTGAAGACATTCACATGGCGATCGAGGGCCGCCTGATCGAGAAGGTGGGGGAGGCCGGCGCGAAACTGCACGCCGGCCGAAGCCGGAACGACCAGATCGCGCTCGACTTGCGCCTGTATCTGCGGGAGGAGATACGACAGGTTTGCCGCCTCGTGTCCGGCCTTGAGCAGGCCCTGATCGCTCGGGCCGAAACCCATCTGGACCTGATCATGCCCGGCTACAGCCACCTGCAGCGCGCCCAGCCGGTCCTCCTGGCCCACCACCTCATGGCCTACGTCGAGATGCTGGAGCGGGACCGCGCCCGGCTCAACGATGCGCTGGCCAGAGTGGACGTGCTCCCCCTCGGCTCCGGTGCCCTGGCCGGCGTTGGCCTGCCGATCGACCGGCGCTTTGTGGCGCGAGCGCTTCAGTTCCTGGCGCTGTCGGCCAACTCGATGGATGCCGTCTCGGACCGCGACTTCGTCATCGAGCCGCTGGCTGCCTTCGCCCTCCTGATGGCGCACCTGTCCCGACTTGCAGAGGAGATCGTCCTCTGGGCGTCGGCGGAGTTCGGATTCATCGAGCTGCCGGATGCCTTTGCCACCGGCTCCAGCATGATGCCGCAGAAGAAGAACCCGGACGTGGCGGAGCTGACCCGGGCGAAGACCGGGCGCGTGTTCGGCGCCCTGGTCGCGCTGCTCACTGCCGTCAAGGGGCTTCCGCTGAGCTACAATCGTGATCTCCAGGAGGACAAGGAGCCCCTCTTCGACAGCGTGGATACGGTCAAGGCGGCCCTCTCGGTGATGGACCCGCTGGTCAGGGGGCTCAGCTTTCATCGTGACCGAATGCGGCAGGCCGCGCTTGATGGATTCTTGAACGCAACCGATATGGCCGACTACCTATTCTGCAAGGGGATGGCATTTCGGCAAGCGCACGAGGTCGTGGGCCGGGTCGTCCGGCGCTGTCTCAACAGGCGATGTCGGCTCGAGGAGCTTTCTCTCAAGGAGCTGCAAGCGGCCTCGCCGCTCTTTGACCAAGATGTCTTTGCCTACATCGGCCTGGAGGCGTGTATCGAGCGGCGGAAGGCCACCGGCGGGACGGCGACGGCAACGGTGAAGAGGGCGATCGAGGCAGCCAAGGCCAGACTCCGGAGCCGATAAGGTGCGGACACCGTGGGTCGTCACGCTTGCGCTTTTCGTGCTTCTCTTGCTTGTCGGCTGCGGCAAAAGGGGTGCCCCTGTAGTCCCGGTCTTGGTCGAGCCGTCGCCGCCTGTCGATCTCCAGGCGCAGGTGCAGCGTCGGGTCGTCATCCTCACGTGGACCCGGCCGACAACCAATGTCGATGGCACCGCCCTGAAGAGCCTGGCGGCGTTCCGAATCTCCCGCCAGCAGCAGGCGCCTCAGACCTCCGCCCCCTCCATCATCGCCACTGTGAAATCTGACCAGCCTGCCAATGCGGTCGTTTCGGGAAATCGGTACGCCTTCACTGACGAAGGCGTCGTCGTGGGAGCCAAGTATGCCTACCAAGTGGAGTCGGTGAATCGGCGCGGGATCGTTGGACCGCAATCGGCGGAGGCGACTGCGCGTGTCACGATCGAGATTGAGGCGCCATCCAACCTCCGGGCAGAGGCTGGCGAGCGGACCATCCGACTCTCCTGGTCCGCGTCGGCTCGCCGAGCCGATAGAAGCCTGTTTGCCGGAATCCCGGGCTATAACATCTATCGGGGGACCATCCCGGGCCGGTACGGTCCTCGCCCCATCAATCGAGAGCCAGTCCGGGCCACTGAGTTTCAGGATACCGATCTCGTCAACGATCAGACCTACTACTACATCGTGAGAGCGGTCGAAAATCAGGAACCGCCCTGGCAGGAGGGTCTCCAGTCATCAGAGGTGAGCGCCGACCCGGTTGATCTCACCCCTCCCGCTCCTCCACAGGGGGTGCGGGCGGTCCCGGGTCCTGGCGCGGTGGTCTCACTGAGCTGGGAGCCGAACCGCGACTCGGACCTCCTGGGCTATCTGGTCTATCGAAGCGACGGCCCGAACCGCCGCCCCCGCCGGCTTCTCGAGACGCCGTTTACGGTGCCTGCCCTCAACGACCGATCGGTTCGATCAGGTGGGCGTTACATCTATACCGTTACCGCGGTCGATGCCTCTTCTCGGCGAAATGAGAGCGCACCCTCCCCCGAAATCGAGGTCTTCGTCCCCTAAGCCGTCCAAACCCCGTCCGGTAACCCACGCGTGTTCAGCAGTCAACTCACATCTGGATTACACCGTCTCCGAAACCTCCGGTGAGGATTTGTGGTTGTAATCTACACTGCCATGATTGTGGGAGGGTTTCGTGAAAAAGCTTGACAGCCCTGGGGAAACCGTGATATAAAAGAGTAGGCTTATGCACATGACTCCAGGATACGCTACAAATAGTCGTTTATAGATCGTTTTTCGCTGCCGCAGCCACTACAAGTTGGGGCTACTTGAGTGAAGTGCGTAAGCCTATAAAGCAGTCCTCAAAGGTGACCATGATGGGCCCGGGCTGAGGATACCACGTCTGCCACCTCCTGCAGTCTGGTTACGAGACAGTGGCAGGCCAGTGCTATTGGGAGGCAGATGGGGGGAAGGTCAACTGTGGTGGGCGGGCACCTACCGTCAACAGGAGGGAGGG
>OBEQ011207048.1_pt1 | contig 40354 bp, 45 predicted proteins | sample 1670901 | NCBI WGS metagenome assembly OBEQ01 (sample SAMEA104232315, study PRJEB22302) | groundwater metagenome | biome: forest; feature: aquifer; material: groundwater | place: USA | collected 2011-08-07 | depth 5.4 m | reverse complement strand
CGCCGACTTTCGGCGGGAATTCTTTTGGCGGAATTCAAAACCCCCTGGAATTTCTTGGCGGAAACCAATGCCGAGGGGCGAAGCCCCGAGGCAACTTCTTCGGCAAATCTGAAATGGTGGACCTACCGGGAATTGAACCCGGCCCTCCTCCGTGCCACGGAGGCGTAATGCCGATTTACTATAGGCCCAGTATTCTTGTGTCCCCGGAGGGAATTGAACCCCCATCTTACCCTTAGGACGGGTCTGCTCTATCCGTTGAGCTACGGGGACATCTCGCCACGGGAATAAACATAGATAAATTTATCACAAAAACCCCGCCCATGCAATTCTGTGGATAACGGGGTTGACAAGATGTTTTGGCTCCTTATAATATGCGTTGTACAAATAAAAAAGGTCGCGAAGACCGACAATGCATTAAACTATGCTATACGAAGAAAAAATTGATTCAATGTTTGAAGAAGAAATACTTGATCCGGGAGATTTACCGGGCGATGACGAGGTTGAACCCGGAGATGAAGAAATAGAAAAAGAGAAAGAAAGCGAAGAACTTACCCCCGACCTAGATCCAGACCTGGACTTGGAAAATTAATACCAAAAACCCGCCTCATCGGCGGGTTTGGTTTTTGGGAGGTTCGATTTTCTTATCTTCAAGAAGAAACATCCGTTCCTGCATGCCCTTTAATAAAATATTGGTTTCGCGGTCGCGTTCAATAAGCTGGTCGATTTTCTTGCTCAAATCTTCCATCTGCCCGTCTTTTGTTTCAATAATTTTTTGAAGCGTTGCGATCATCTCATTTTTTGCTTCTAAAATTGGTTCTGGCGCGATGGGTTTCTCCGCGGCTTTTTCTGGCGCGTTCTCTTTTGGGTTTATGCGCCCAAGTTCTTGAAACAAAAACTCCTTGTGGATCAAATACATCATGCCTTTCTCTCTCTGCTCCCTTTTCATAATGCTTTCTACTGCCAAACCCGAAGTTTGGAGCCGATCTTTGATGAGGCGCATGATCTCAATGTCGGTTCTTCCCGATAATTGCGCCGCCTCCGTAATTGTAATAAATTCGTTTTCCATATTTTTAGTATATCATAAAAGGGGTGGCCAACGGGATTCGAACCCGTGACGAGAGTTCCACAAACTCTTGTGTTGCCGCTACACCATGGCCACCACGACCCATCACTTTTGTGTCCCCAGTAGGAATCGGACCTACATGACCAGCTTAGAAGGCTAGTGCTCTATCCGTTGAGCTATGGGGACGCGCTGGGATTATAACGAAAAATGTTGCGGGGCGCAAGAGCCTGGGCATTGTTAAGCCGTTTTATCTGTGTTCCATAAACGCTGGCTGAAGCATAGAAACTGCAAAAAACCCAGCAAGCGTGCCAATCAAAAGCATAAGCACCAATTCGATAATGGAGGCTAAATTTTGAGCAAGTTGGGTCGCCTCGTCTTCAAAAAATTCAGCGAGTTTGGCAAGGACTTCCGCGGTTTGGCCGGTTTCCTCTCCCATTTTCATCATTTGGGTCACGAGCACTGGATAGAGTTTATGATACGGCTTCAGCGCGTCTGAAAGTTTTACGCCCCTTTCAAGCTCCGTTGCTGATTTTTCCAGAGTTTCCCGATACTGCGTGTTCCCCAATACGCGAGAAGTAGCCTCAAGGGCTCTCGCCATGGGAACGCCAGAAACAATAAGAGAGCTTAGAGTATGAAGTATTGTTGCCAAATTTGTTTTGCGCACGATTCCCGAAACAATGGGCAGCTTAAGCATTGCGGTATCCATTGCGCGTTTTCCCGTTTTTGTGCGAAGCATTTTGAAAAAGCCGGTAGTCAAAACCGCAAAAAGGCCGGCGATAATATACCAATGTTTTGTTATAAAGTTTCCGAGTCCAATAATAAACCGCGTAGTAAGGGGAAGCTGTATTCCCAGATCTTTAAAGGTTTTTGCAAAATTGGGGACTACCGCTACAAGCATTACAATGCTAATGCCAATTGTCGCGGCCATAATCATTGCGGGGTAGGTAAACATCCTGATGATTTTTGATTGCTGCGGTTCAACTCGCATAAAAAGGATTATACCACAAATTGACCGCGCACCCCAAAAATGATACAAAAAATACGTACACGGGGTGTAGTGCAGCGGTAGCACGAGTCCTTTGGGAGGATTTAACCTCGGTTCGAATCCGAGCACCCCGACACTGAGGCCAGCAGACCGAAGTGCGGGCGTCGTATATCGGTATTACCTTTGCTTTCCAAGCAAATGAGAGGGGTTCGACTCCCCTCGCCCGCTCTATCTCGCGTACTCAACAAACCTGTTTTCTCGAATGAGGGTGACTTTTATTTCTCCGGGATAATGGAGCTCTTCTTCAACTCGATCGGCTATTTCTTTTGCGATTTTTTGCGCTTCTGCGTCGCTCACTTCTGCCGGCTTCACAAACACCCGAATTTCTCTCCCTGCCTGAATTGCATATGCTTTTTCCACGCCTTTGAATGACGCGGCGAGATTTTCAAGCTCCCCGATACGCTTTAAATAATTTTCAAGCGTATCTTTTCTTGCTCCGGGGCGAGACGCCGAAATCGCATCGGCAGTCTGCACCAAAATTGCTTCTACCGATTCATACGGATAATCTTCGTGGTGCGACTTCATGCCGGTGATCACCTCTTTTTCTGCGCCAAACTTTTCAAGAACTCGTATTCCAATTTCAACGTGCGACCCTTCAATTTGATGGTCTAAGGCCTTGCCGATGTCGTGGAACAAACCCGCCTTTTTTGCAACGGTTGCGTTGGCCCCAATTTCAGAAGCCAAGTGAGAAGCCAGATATGCAACTTCCATAGAGTGCAATAAAACGTTCTGGCCGTAGCTGGTGCGAAAACGCAACCTTCCCAGGAGCTGAATAAGTTTTGGGTCGAGCCCCACGATGCCAAGGTCGTATACCGCGGCTTCTCCGGCTTCTTTCATCTGAGAGTCAATTTCAGACTGCGCCTTGAGAACCTCCTCTTCAATGCGCGCCGGCTGAATTCTTCCATCTTTGATCAAACGCTCAAGGGCCACTTTTGCAACGTGCCTCCGCACCGGATCAAACCCCGAGATCACCACGGCTTCCGGAGTTTCGTCAACAATAATTTCAACGCCGGCGAGGCGCTCCAGTGTTCGAATATTGCGGCCTTCTTTGCCAATAATTTTTCCCTTGAGTTCCTCTGAAGGCAACGCAACGGTGGTGGTGGTGACTTCCTGCGCCTGAGACACCGCGGTTTTTTGAATGGCGTATGCGATAATTTCTTTCGCGCGAATTGCAAAACGGTCTTGCCCGTCTGTTTCGAGTTTCTTTATTCTCCCGGCAATATCTTTTGAATATTGCTCTTCAATTCGTTTGTATAGTTGGTCTAAGGCCTCTTTTTGCGAAAGATTTGCAACCGTTTCAAGTTTTGTGATAATTTCGCTTCTTTGGGTTTCAAGATTTTTTTCAATTTCCTGCAGCCTTGCTACTTTTTTATTGAACTCGTCTTCTTTTTGCTCAAGCCCAGAAATCTTCCGTTCCAAAGTTCCTTCTCTCGAAAGTAAAAGACGCTCTGTTTCTAAGAGCGCTGCTCTCCGATGATCTTCTTCAGATTTTGCGGCTTCGAGAATCTTTTGCGCCTCTTTCTCAACGTCTTGAAGCCTCTTTTGAAGCTTTTGCTCAACTGTTCCAGCCTGCCTTTTGGCTATTGACTGGCGGGCAACATACCCAAGAATTGCCCCTGCCGCTAACGAAAAAATCCCCACAAAAAACGGGAGTAATTGGTTCATGTATTGTGCTGAATAATTGGATTATTTTCATATATATGCTCGATTTGAGCATACCATTAAGGCGTAAAAAATGAAAGGGCAAAGGCAATTGCGATCGCCGCAATGGCCAGAGCTGCAACAATGAGTACTTCTCTCCTTTCCATGTTTATTCTGCTTTTTGTTCAATTACCTGGTCAACAATCCCGTATTCTTTCGCTTCTTTCGCGGTAAGATAAAAATCGCGGTCGGTATCTTTCTCAACTTTTGACACGGGTTGCTTGGTATGTTTTGCAATAATGGCGTTGAGCCGCTCCCGTATTTTCACGATTTGCTTTGCGGTAATTTCAATTTCTATGGCTTCGCCCTGCACTCCTCCTGCCACCTGATGAAGCAATATCTGGGAATTTGGCAGGGCAAACCGCTTTCCCGAAGCTCCCGAAGCAAGCAGCACCGCGGCCATAGAAGCAGCTATGCCAACGCACAGGGTAGAAACCGGGCATTTCACATACTGCATCGTGTCATAAATTGCAAGGCCGGCGGTAACCGAACCGCCCGGGCTGTTAATGTAAAGCTGGATTGGTTTTGACGAATCTCTCGATGCCAAAAAAAGCATTTGCGCAATGACCGAGTTTGCAACCATGTCGCTTATGGGAGCGCCCAAAAAAATAATCCGGTCTTTTAAAAGCCTTGAATAAATATCGTACGCGCGCTCTCCATTTTGCGATTTTTCAATAACAATGGGACTCAAATTCATGGTTTTTCTATTGTATCAGACGGGGTGCGAACGTCAATTTTCCAGCCGGTAAGCTTTGCTGCGAGGCGAACATTCTGGCCGTCTCTTCCAATTGCCAAGGAAAGCTGGTCTGGGGCGACAATTGCGATGGCCCTGTTTTTTTCAAGAATTTCAACCTTCAGCACCTTTGCGGGAGAAAGAGCATTTCCCACATACGAAGCAGGGTCTTCAGACCACTCAATAATATCAATTTTTTCTCCGCCAAGCTCGTTGATCACGGCGGTTACTCTCGTTCCCCGCTGCCCAACCATTGAACCTACCGCGTCAACCCCCTGGGCCTTTGACGCTACCGCAACTTTTGAACGCGAGCCCGGCTCCCTTGCGATTGCCTTGATTTCTACGCCTTCGGCCTGGATTTCGGGAACCTCCAATTCAAAAAGTTTTGAAATTAACTTCGGATATGCCCTTGAAAGAAACACCTGGGGGCCTCTTTGGCTGTCTTGCACCTGCAAACAATAAAATTTTAAGCGCTGGCCCGCCCGGTAAAATTCGCCCTGAACCTGCTCTTCTCTCGTGAGAATGCCCAGGGTTTTTCCAAGATCAACAAGCACCAAAGAACCCTCAATGCGCTGCACAATTCCTGAAATGAGTTCGCCTTCTTTCGTTTTAAACTCGCTCATAATCGATTCGCGTTCTGCCTCGCGGATCTTTTGCAAGATAACCTGCTTTGCGGTTTGGGCGGCGATCCTGCCATAGTCGGCTTTTGTTTCAAGTTTTAATTCAAGTTCGTCGCCAGGCTTTGCGTCTTTTTTTATTTTTTTCGCGTCTTCAACCATACAATGCCGTTCAAGGTTAAACCTGACTTTTTTGTTTTCCGAAGCTTCGTCTATTACAAACTCATCTGTCTCTTCAATCCCTTTATTTTTTAATTCTTCAAGCTCGGCCTCCGAATAAATCATGTCTTCGTCAACAACTAATTTTACCTGCCAAAATTCTTCTTTGCCGGTTTTTGGGTCGAGTTTTGCTTTGATCACCTGGCCCTTTTTGCCGTATTCTTTTTTGTAAGCGGCGGCGAGCGCCTGTTCAACCATTTCAAAAACGCGCTCTTTCGCAAGGCCTTTTTCTTCTGAAATATGATTCACCAATAAATTAAGATTTTTGAGGTCCATATAATTTACCTTTTTATAAAATAATGTCTGGCTCAGCCAGACATCAAAACAATCAAACCGGTTCCATGTTTCTTATACCACCCGTTCAAAAACGTGTCAACCCTCCCTCGCGGTTTTGAGCGCCCGTGCATACCACACAAGCTCGTCAAACATTGGTTTTAATTTTTCTGCAAACGACTGATCTTTTATTTTTCCTTGCTCGTCAAAAAGACTGTGCACGCCAGAAAAATAGACAGCGTTTCGTATGGGAACCATTTGAAGTTCAATTGCAACTAAACGAACCTGTTCTACCATGCGGCCTCCTCCCAAGGGCCCAGCCGAAACTCCGCAAATCCCCATTGGCTTATGATTAAACTCCTCATACAGCTGATCGAGCATAAGCTTTAATTCACCAGGATATCCATGGTTATATTCGGGCGAAACAATAATAAGTCCGTCGGCTCTTTTCATGATACCGCTCCATTCTTCTGATTTTTCTTTTTCCATTGCAGCGGTTTTCCCAATCCCAACAAAATCACGCACGTCTAAAAGTTGCGTTTCAAATTGGCCGTACTTTTCTGCTTCCTCCAACACAAACCTTGCCGCCTTTTCAGATTGCCTTCCTTCCCTAGCCGTGCCCAAAAGAATGGGGATAAATAATTTCTGCATACGGGCATTTTAGCACAGTTATACTTTACTCCCAATATATATTGAAACAACGCCGAAAGTCATTGGAATTTGCCGAACGTTGGCAAGCCCCGCATTTTTCATCATTTTAACCACCTGTACGGTTTTGATAAATTTCCAAATTGAATTTGAAAGGTATCGGTATGCTTCTTTTTTTGAAAATATGGCGCCAAGCAGGGGAATAAAAAAATTCAAGTACAGCCGATAGAGGGGCAGAACAAGATTGCTTGGTTTTGAAAACTCAAGAATGAGCACCTTACCCCCAACCTTTGCGAGCCGTTTCATTTCATCTATTCCTTTTTTGCAATCTGCAACGTTGCGAATCCCAAACGCCATTACCGCAATATCAAATTGGTTGTTTTGAAAAGGCAGAGCGAGCGCGTCACCATATTGAAACCTAACAAAATTACTTAGGCCTTTCGCAGCGGCCTTGTTCCTCGCGACTTCGAGCATTACCTCTGAAAAATCAACGCCCACAACAGAAATATTTTGATACTGGCGAATAAATTCAATCGCAACATCGCCGGTTCCGGTTGCAAGGTCGAGGATTTTATCTTGCGGCTTTGCGTTTGCAAGCCGCGCCAGTTTTTTACGCCACAAAACATCAAGGCCCAAGCTCAATAGGTGATTTAAAAAATCGTAGCGGTGCGCCACCCCCGAAAACATCTGCGAGATTTTTTCTTGTTCCATACAAAATTTCTGTTGGTGGTGTTTGTTTGAAAAAGCATGCCCCGTAGGGAACTTTGTTCTCCTACTGGGGTCAGAACCCGTTTTGCGGAGAACCCCCACACACACCTCTTCAAGTCTGAAGACTCGTCAGAGCCTGAACGGCCCCCTTCCGCCATTCCCTTGCGGGGACGGACGGATTTTTCGGCGGACGGACTACAAAATTATCAATTTTGAAATGGCAATTTAATCTGCACTGCGGCGCTTCGGTGTTCGATAACTTTCAAGACGGTATAATCGGCTTTTATGCCACCGCCAGAGAGATACTGCCGATTTCTAAGTTTCACCTTAAGAATGTCATCCTTCGCGAAAGCTGCTTCATTTTTCCTTACTCTTTCAAGAAAATCATTATCTAAAATATCGGCAAAGAAGTTTGCGTTGCCATCACTAAACTTCCATTTTCCTCCCTCTTGAAAGGAAACAATAACAATCTGAAGACTAATTTCTGTTTCTGTTTCGCCTATTTTCTCTTCTTCAACCGGCGGGGCAACAAAATGTTCAGCCTCCTCCCGATTGATTTCAGACCTTGAATCACCACTTGTAAAAATTACCCTTTCGATACCCTCTTTAGTCAATGGCGTTCGCACCACTGCTTCTATATTCTTTCTAATTTTAAGAAAACCGAACAATTGCACCTCTTGGTTTGAAATTACTTTAGCTTCACCATCCTCAAGCTCCATTTTGAAACTCCCCGCGTCTACTTTGACTATACTCTTTATTTTTCTTCCTTTGATCCACTTGATAATTCCGATAACTCCGCTACCGCCGCCAATACCCAACAACGCCAAAAGTTCCTTTGCATTTATTATTGCATTAACATCGGGATGGTTAAACAGAGAAACCGCTTGATCAACGAGTGTTTGTGCGACCGATAATACCACATCAATTGATCCGGGATGAGTCGCCTTTATATTGACGACCACCCTGACTCGTTCACCATTCAAAATGCGATTACTGTCTTCCAGTAGTTCACCAATAGCAAGGAGCGTTGGGGCAAAGTCCTTTACGTCCATCTCATTAGACGCAAGCGCGGGTCCCTCATATGCCATATGAAAAGCTGTGCGATTTTCCATATTTTCTAAACTATTTTTCCCAAACAATGTGCCCGTTTATATCGTATTTTTCAAACACTTCAAGTATTTCAGTAAAAAATTTCTGTAACTCTTTATGATCTTTACTCTCTCCTTTTTTTGCAAGACCATAAAGTCTGATGTACATCTTTTTTGCCGTTTCTGTCTGTCCGAGATTTTTCTTTAGATTATTATGCTTGGCACACAATGTTTGTCCGTTTTCAATTGTTGCTTCGCCTCCCAAATGCTTTGGTTTTATATGATCAACATGTAACTCAACTCCGTCTTTTTTGCCTTTGCCACACATCACACATCTATAGTCATCTCTTTCAAGTATTATCTTCTTTTGTTTAGGCGTAAAGTATTCTAGCTCTCGATTTTTAAAAAGTTCTGGGTCGTAGCGATACACCCCCTTCCTTACTTTAATTAAAAATTGCACGTATCCTAAATCTCTGACCTGTTTATCGGGATATCTAGCATGTTTTTTCCCCGTTCGCCTTGTATATTCTGGACGGACCCAATCAACCACTTCTGAAACGTGAATATCGCGATTTGGATTCGCCAAAAAGAATTCTTTAACAAGCTCCATTTGTGATACAGATTTTTTCTTTTTACTAGCCATGACTATTACTTTTGCCCGCCTTTGTTTTTATCAAGTGGAATGTTTAGTAAAAATCTCCCTTCGCTTTTTGCTAGATCAAAACATTTTTTAACCCATTTTTGGGTAAATTCTAAATAATCTTCATAAGTTAAATCATCGGCGTGAGAATTGTAGTGAATATCAACATTATAAGGTGGTGATGTGACAATGAGGTCAATAAAATTTTCAGGAATTGCAGTAATTTTCAAGATGTCATCCTTGTATATCAAAACATTCTTTTCTTCAAAATAGGGCTGGCTACCGATTGTTGTTAGTACTTCTTTTTTTATAGTTACTGTATCTGCCATATAATCTAGTCTATCAAATTTTCCGTAATTTTCCTAACCACAAACAAGAAATTTTTTGTGGACCTGCCGAGAATCGAACTCGGGACTGTACAATGCGCCCTATCATTTGATAGGGCTGCCCCGTCGAATGACGGGACGAATGCCAGCTCTGTGGACTTCGTGCGAGTTAACTGGAACCAGCTTATCGAAGAATTGCGACTTTGGCAACAGCTTCAAGCTGATGCAAAACTCGCTCTGGCGGCTTAAAATAAGGCAAAACTGAACTCGTATGTTTTTAGTATAGCAGAGCCATCGGATCTGCTGAAGCACGCTAATCACCCCACCATGCCTCTCACTATATTTTTGCCGGCTGTATTTGGAACCAACCCCCAGCCCCAAAAAACGGGACTCTCTTTAGAGGGTATATACTTTGAAATAGGATCCCCGATTGCGCGCCTACGCTCCTTGATTTCTGAAAGTAAGAAATAATATCGTATCTATCGTTTTTTCTTCTGTTCTTCAAGCACTGCAGTAAAGAGTATGTCGTAAGCTCTGTCCAAACGTCGCTGGACTTCTTCTTCTGATACCCCCTCTACACGTTTCCATACCACCTTTATCTTTTTTTCTTTTACCCTTCTTTTCATATCAGGATCCCCCAATCCCAAAGTACAAAATCTTTTCCAAAAGGGTGGTCATGTGCCTTTACTCTTCACTTTTTTGGAAGGGTACAACCAAAAACATTTTTTCATTGGCAGAAAAGACACAACCGCAGCGCGCGCATTTCCATTGACCGACCTTTGTGCCGGGTTCAAGCTTCTTATCATCTCCTGCTAACATTGTCATCCGTATCGAGTCGGAATCCTTTTTACACTTTTCACATACTATAATCTTTTGATCCATATATTTTTCAGATGACTAATTTAATCTAAATATAAATTGTGTAATATCAAGTTTTTTAAAACCTTCTCTCATAAAACTTTTTTTGATCCTGCTCAAAAACTTCGCGTGGACTGTCCGTCCAATTAAACGATTCGAAAATCCAAATTATGGCATCTAACGCCAACTTCTTATGCTCTTCAATGATTTCTTTTTTCAGAAGCTCCTTCTCGAACTTTACGGATTCCTGATGGCTTTTATATTCCTCGAATAACGGCGCCCTCAATACGTCGTCGATGATCTTCAACTTTCTACCCCTGCTATTTTCAATACTTATAGAAACATCCACTCCATCATCATATATCCCAAGTTTTGTTAGCCGATAAAGGAACTCAAATATCTCCGTCATATTATACAAGGCGGAAATAATGCCAAGCACTTCTCCCGGCTTTATTTTCTGCAAGTCTGGTCTGCTGCTGTACCAGCTATCTTCTGCCCACCAATCTTCATCCAACGCAAAAAGATGGATGAACTGACCGCTCTGGTACATTCGCCAAAACTCAATTTGTGTTCTCCAGGCGCTGCCACCTTCAATATAATCATCCCCGATTATAGCCCTTCGCTCTTGTTGGTTGCCCCAATGGCTGTAGTGTGGATAATCCCAACCGCGCAACCTCACAACAGATTTCTCTACATACTCCAAAAGCGTTTTCCTGTCGGAAATCCTTTTCTCATCAAACCTTACTGGCGTAAATCGGACTTTCCAAAAACCTCTCGATTGTATTTTTTTGATTATTTCGTTCTCGGTCATGTATCCAAGTGTTCTATTTGCTTAAAAAACTTTTCCTTTGATTTTTCTGCAGTGGGATGAATCCAACCCCTACCCTTTAGATTTTCATTGCCCTTGTCAACCGCCAATTCAATAAGTTCCCTCATATGCGCGGAATCCGGTATCGGAGCGCTTTCCGGTCTCCTATTCTTTGTACGCGTATAAATAGCACCCCTCTGAAACTCATCGCCATCTTTTTTGCAAATTACAGGCACCTCCATAAACTCTCTTACCGTAACAACGACAAAATCTTTCTCTTCGTACGAAACGTGGTCAAGGTCAAAATCAACATATGGATCGGCATAGTTTGAAAGATAATCTTTAATTTTTTCCTCTTCATATGTTTGCTTGTGGGCAAGAGACAGGCCCACCAAGTCCCCGTCATTTTTTACGCCGATTATAAGATGGCCCCCACCCCTCGTGTTCGTCATTGCAAGAATGCACCTCGCTATAACCGGCTTCAATGCGTCCCATTCGCAAGATTCCTTAAATTCAAGAACTGTGCTTTCCCTGCCAAACTCAATTAGTTGTTTAAAATGCTCTGGGGTCATTTAATTGAATGCTCTATTCTCCTAACAATTTTATCTGGACTTTCTTTTATTTCATGTTCCCAAAGACGCACTCGGCTTATTTGGAAAATTGAGTTGCTTTATTTTAGCCATAAAGAGCAAAAATAGATACCAGTAATTACATGATACCTTAAAAATGCCTTTCTCTCAACGGATTTTTCGTCTTCAACATCCGCCGCCGTTGGGATTACAGTATTCTATCGAGCCGCTGTCCGGCACGCTCAAATCCGGCTCGGCATCCCTGATAGCCATGAGGAAAGGATCAATAAAATCCGACTTTCTGAAGTGGCGATTCTCTAAAATCAAATTAATACCACTGTGCTACACCACCATGGTGAGAACATGTACCTCTCCTACTTTGGCTGAAACTATAAGAGCCGTCTCTACAGAGTGCGGTTGCACCAACAGGTCTGTTTGTCTGAACTGTATCGAATTGTGGTGTAGGAGATGGTGTAGTAGGCGTAGAGGGTACAGAAGGAATAAGGGAACTAGGTTGTGATGGAGAGGGGGATGCAGGAGACTTAGAACTTACAGGAGGCTTAGAAGATGTGGAGGGTATAGAGGATTTTGAGGGTGTCTTTGTATTTGGTGTGGTAGCTGAATAGTATTTGAACCAATTCCCTGATATTTCAGCTTGGGCCTCAACAAGAGACAACTTCCCACCACAAACCTGTGCATGTAAGTAGTTTTCAAACTTGTCCTTTATCGAGGATCCATTGGAAATCAAAGAAGATTCTGGCCACAGATTTGATATATCGTTGCTCCCACCAAGCTCAAGACTGATTAAATGATCTACTTCATAGTTTGAATGTAGGCTGTAGGAAACGCCATATTCAGCAAACACCTTCTTCTTTGCCACAAGTGGCACATTTCGCACTGTCTTGGTATATCCTGAAACGCATACGGTCTTTGTATTTGTTGTTAGCACTGCTCCTGGGGTGCAACCGGAATCGGGCAGAACCTGATTGGCTATGCAACCAGAAGTTTTTATCTGAACGCCATAATCGGCAAAAGTAAATACCGGAAACGCTAACAATAGCACTGCGGTTAATATAAAGAGTTTCTTTGCCATGGAGATTATTATAACTTTATTGTTCCATTTGAGATAGGAAAAAACCACAACAAAAATTAATGCCGCAGTACTAATTATTGAATTGGAATCTGTTGAATTTTCACATTCATCGTATCTTGCCTTGTGCTTCCATTTGTGTAGTATACCTTTGCAGTAAGTTGGTAATCTCCATCCGGAAACTTTGTGGTATCAAAACCTACTTTTGCACTTGAATCCTTGCACATTCCTATTAAGGTATCATTTGCATACCACTCTTCTTTTTGAAACCAGTCCAAATTATAAAGATTTAGCATAACATCACATTGAAGCCCTATCGTTCCAAATAACTTTCCATCATTTTTTAGTATGACAGGGTGATTCTTGATTCTTTGTTCAAAAACCTTCAGTGAAACAATCGGGGCTGGGATTGGTTTAGGTTCAGGCGTTGGTGGTGGAGGAGGCGTAGGGAAGGACGGTGGAGTAAGTGCAGGTATTGGCGCAGGCGTAGGAGTCGTATTCTGTGCAATCTGTTGAGTATTCTGCTGAACCTGTTGGATAACTTGTGTTTGTTGTTGTACTTGTTGCTGTAATTGCTGGTTAGTTTGTTGAGTAGCCTGTGTTTGAGCGTTTAAAGCATCAAGCTGTTTCTGCAATAAAGCGATCTGGGCTTGCAGAGCAGAAACAACATCATTGGTGGTTGTAGGCGGAATTGGAGCTGGCGGAGTAGATCCAGTTTCAATAGTAGCTTGTTGGTTAGAGGGTTGTAAATTGGCGGCTAAAATATCATTAGCTTTTTGCCTTGATAGGGTTCCAAAATATCCTGTTGATGGCAACCCATTGGCAGTTTGAAACTTCTTTACTGCAGAAAGGGTTAAGGAGAAAAAATTACCAGTAGAATTGCCAGTTAAGTATCCTTGATCAATTAAAAACTCCTGCAACTCTTTGACTTGTGGGTTTCCTTGCAAACCGTAGTATAGACTTTTATCAAAAGAAGCCTTTGCTATGAAAGGAACGAATACGAGCAACGAAAGTAAAAATATACTAGTTGTTTTTCTCATATATTTTATTAGTTTTTTATTTCCATATGCACGCATGAAGCGTCTCGTCCAATGTCTTAAACTCTCGAAAGTCGAAGCGGTAATAGTCGCCCTTGTCTGTTATTGGTCGTAAGCCGGAAAGACCTCCTCCGGTCTCACTTTGTTCCCTCGGCGGAACGTAATTGACCTGCTTCAAGCACAAATGATACCTAAATGCATACCATCCTCCTATAACGAGGATTAGGATCATAATGCCGGAGACTAAATAAAGAATATAGTATTTTTTCATAATTTTTTCTTTCATAGATTTATTTAGTAGCAAGATTGTCCACCCCAACATTGATCGGGTCCTTCGCCGCCAAAAAACCTAACGCCCAAAACAAAATATTGAAAAAGGACAATTAAAATAGGTAAAAGTAGAATTAATATTGCTATCCAATATTCTTTTATAAAAGACCAGGTAGACTTATATTCTCTTTTTTTCTCTTCTACTGCTATTTTCACTACAGTTTTTTTCTTTAAATCTTCCTGTTCTAATCTATATCGTTCCCGTCCCTCTCTTTCCTTCATTCTCTCATCTTTGGTCAACCATCTACCTATCAGATAAAAAGTTATAATAAGAGGTATCGCTAAAATAATTTCCATAGTTTTATCATTTCTTAAAACACAAAGCTCCTAGCCAGCGATCCCTTGCGGGACCCATACCCCTTTCGAGATATGACGATTGCGCGTGCTCTGACTAGGAGCTTAATACGCGCAATCGTTTTTGAGCCATGCCCGGCATTGCTGCTGGGTTTAGGCGCTAATTAAATTGTGTTTTAACTATACCGAAAAATTGCTATTTCTGCAATGCCGGACGGTTGAAAGAATGCGATGAAAACTATATAGTATAAGTATTATTAAAATGAAAATGACCATGAATACTCCTACAAAGTTTGAAAAAGAAGTGCGGCGCACACTTGATATTCTTATTAGGAATTTCAGGGCGCAGGTACCAGAAAATAATAGTTCAAAGGAGGTTGCTCTTGAGATTTATCTTGACGATGTGGATCCTTATGATCCCGAAGATGTTCATCCGTTTGTGTTTTGCGATACGGTTCGAACGCTCAAAAAAGAAGGGGTAAAAATCGAAGAGTATGACCAAGACGCCGTTTTATCTGATTCAATGCAATATGGCAACCGACATACTTCCTTCTGTAGGGTAACACTGCCTTCAAATTTCGAGGATGTCTACAAAAAACTAAAACAAGAGGCGGAAGGGGCGACAATTGAGAAAGTGGAATATAAATTAAAGCTCGGTTCTCAAAAGATTACCTTCGACGATAATAAAGCAGAGATCAGTGCTGGCAATAAACATTGCTCACTTCCGCCGTTTAAGAACGAACACTACTTTTGCCGTGCCATGTTCGAATATCCTACGAACGAACCAATGGATTGGTCTATTGTTTACGAAAAAATGACCAGTTCAGAACCAACCAGTGAGAAACAAAACTTGCGTGCTGTTCAGGACACTATGTACGCAATAAACAATCGTATTAAAGAGGTTTTAAATACCGAAGACGACCTGTTTACTTGGCAAAATAAAAGCATCAAAAGAAACTTTTAAGCCGGATCAACCCGAGTCGTAATTGAGTCGGGGGGTGATTGTATAAGCTCAAAGCAGAATATGCTTGAGCTTTTTAATTTTCCAAAAACTCTCACACGGCGATCGTTCAATGAATATCCAATTACTATGAGAATCGAAACAATAGATCAACATGATTTTTACAAAACCAGCGACCTCGCTTTAGCGACGGTCATTTCACTTTCCCATCCGATCGAGACGATAGATAAAAGCAATCCTCGTAAAGCGCAGTTTATATTCGAGCGAAATAAAAATCTTGATGAGCTTATTGAAAATTACTGGCGTGGCAGTTTAAAGGTCGAGCCGCAGTCTTATTCCAATCAGCTCCGGATAGTCAAGGCAAGATTGTATGGAGAAGAATAACCATGCTTACGATCGAACGCGTAAAAAAATTACTGGGCGATCCGGTTATAACAGATGAAATGGCGGAGGCGATCCGCTACCAATTCCGCGCGCTCGTCGAGGACATAATTTTTGAAGCGTGGCTTGAGGAACATAATAAATTAAAACAAAAACATGATCACACAAACATCGAATAACGACAAACTATATGCGGTATGGAAAAAAGATCAGAAAAGCGGCGAAGCATATCTTATTATTGAATCCGAATCATATCCGTTGCGCCTCAAACTGGAAACATTCGAGGATACGTCAGGAGAACAGAATTTTGAGCTGTTAAGAAAAGGGGTTAAAGAATTACTATCAAAATTAAACATCTGCTGCCATTGCTGTGATATGGAACGAGTTGCGGAGGACGTGGTGAACTTCCTAATTGATAAAAACCATACAACCTTAAAGCAGTGGTTTTCGTGCGAGTACCAAGCAATGTACGAGTAAAAAATGACTATGAAAATTCAAGATCTAAAAACAAATCTTGATTGGGCGCTTTACTACCAAAGTATTGGCTGGAGTCCTTTTCCTGTTGCTAAAGGCGGTAAAACCCCGCTTGTTAAGTGGGAAAAGTATCAAAGCGAGATTGCAACTGAAGAGAAAATACGGGAATGGTGGAAACAGTACCCTGACGCAAACATAGGGATTGCCACAGGTAAAGTATCAGATATCGTCGTGGTTGACGTTGAATCTGGGGGCGGCACTAAAGATTTGCCGCCAACAGTTATGGCGCGTACCGGCGGGGGCGGTTTTCACTTCTTCTACAAACATCCGGGGGTACTTGTGAAAAACAGAGTTAGGATTCAAGAGAAAACAGATATTCGTGGCGATGGCGGATATGTAGTTGCCACTCCGTCATTGCACAAATCCGGCAGGTATTATGAATGGTTAGTTACGCCCGAAGATTCTGGATTTGCGGATCTCCCTCAATGGATTCTTAAAAAGAGCGTTAGAGACGACAACGTAAAGACCGACTGGCGCACATTCTTGGATCAGAAAAATCCAGAGGGTACAAGGAGTGATCAGACGGCCCGGCTCGCAGGAAAAATCCTACATGAATTATCTCCGGAACTCTGGGAACTCACGGGCTGGACTATGCTGAAGGAGTGGAACAGCGAACAAAATAAACCTCCGCTTGATGAAGAAGAGCTACGTTCCGTATGGGAAAGTATTAAGAAAGCAGAAGAAAATCTCGTTGCGGGAGGAATGCCGAATACGACCGGTGGTAGAAAGTCCCAAAGCGATAAGCTCATAGATATTCTCGACCAGCAACAGGAAAAAGTTTTTCTTTTCCACAACGAACTGAAAGAACCGTACGTAAAACTGTCTATCGGTCAACATAAAGAAATATGGTCTTGCAGGAGTAAGATGTTTAAGCGGTGGCTTGCTAAGCTTTTTTGGGAAACATACCAGAAATCTCCCAATGCCGATGCGCTTAATACAGCACTCAATGTGATCGAGGGCAAGGCGTGTTTCAGCGGCCCCGAATTTACACTGTACAACCGCATTGCATGGTTTGAAGACGCATTAAGGTTTGTAAATATCAACGACGAAGATCAAAAAATCTTGTTCCTTGTTTGGATTGTGTCGTGTTTTATTCCTGATTTCCCTCATCCGATCCCCAACTTCTATGGTGCGCAGGGATCCGCAAAATCCTTACTCTGCAAACTAACGCGAAAAATTATAGACCCATCTGCAATCGAAGTAACCAGCTTCCCAAAAGACATCAATGAATTTGTGCAGATGTTGGCGCATCACTGTTGCATCTTTTTCGATAACGTTTCTCATTTACCTAATCAGATTTCCGATGCACTCTGCAAGGCGGTAACAGGCGAGGGTTTTTCCAAGCGTGAGCTGTACAGCGATGACGACGACGTTATCTATGCCTTCAAGCGTTGCATTGGCATCAACGGGATTAATCTGGTCGCAAAAAATCCAGATTTACTTGAGAGAAGCATCCTTTTTGAATTGGAGAGAGTACCGCCAAAGCGGAGGAGGCAGGAACGGGAGCTGCTACTAGAATTTGAGAATGAACGCCCAAGGATTATTAGCGGCATTTTCGATACACTAACCAAAGCGATACATATAAAACCATCTGTTCAACTCGGCTCTTTGCCGCGCATGGCAGATTTCACTGTATGGGGATGTGCTATTGCCGAAGCGCTGGGATACGCCAAAGGGCAGTTTCTTGATGCCTACTATCGCAATATCAAAAGCCAGAACGAAGAAGTGCTGCGAGAGAGCTTGGTAGCAACTGCCGTCTGTCAATTTATGGAGACAAGGGAAGAATGGGAAGGTACCCCGTCCAAACTTCTGAAAGAGCTGACTGACATTGCCACAGAGCAAGGAGTTAATGTTGCAAAGGAGGTAGAGTTTCCGAAAGCGGCAAATGCTTTGAGCCGTAAGTTGAACGTGTTAAAAACGAATTTAGCAGATGAGGGTATAAAAATCACGCGCGGCGAGAAAGATAAAAAACGCATAATATATCTCCATAAGGATACAGAAAATATCATCTCTACCGATGACTCGTTGAAAGATGACGATCTAAAAATCGGTGAAGACGATAAAAACGATATTTCTTCTAACTCGTAGAAACTCTATGAAGACAGTTTATAAGGAAATTCGAATAATGAAATGGTGTACGAGATGCGGCTCGGAGTTTCGACCGGAAAGGTATAGCTGGCAGAACAAGCGGTGTATATGCGTAAAGTGTGTTGGTAAGGAGATAGCCGCATGGCGCAAGAAAAACCCTGAAAAATGGCGCGAGATCGTGCGCCGGTATAGGAAAGGAGCGCGCCCCAAACGGCTGCCGTGGGTTGTGAACGCTTATTTAAGCTGGAAGCGGTGGGTGGCGAGGAATCCTGACAGGCGACGCGAAATAGCCCGAAATTCATACCGGAAGCATAAGAAATCCTACATATGATACACTTATATACATTGTCAAAAGGTTTGCATTTAAGGGCCAGAAGAGTAATTGCACGCGTGAACATGCGGCCCTATAGGAGTTTGACATTACATACACTGTCAGGGGATTTGCATGTAAATACTACTTACGGTATTATGGAGATGTTGATCCATTGTCTTAGCAAAACGCCCGAAGTTTTTTTATTGCATCGCCACCCTAAGGGGGCGGCTATGCCGACGATGCAATCCTTCGGGAAAGCGGACTTGGATCAATCTTAGCCGTCCCTTTAGGGTTTTTATTTATGAAAGGTATTATTTATACAAGAGTATCAAGCGATGAACAAGTCAAAGGAACCTCTTTAGATGATCAAGAGGCGCGTTGCCGTCAGTACTGCAAAGAAAAAGAAATTGAGATTTTGAAACTTTTCAGAGAGGAAGGTGCTTCGGCAAAATCCACGAACAGACCGGAGTTTTTGAATGCCATAGAATTTTGCCGAAAGAACAAGGGTAAAGTTGATGCGTTCGTTGTGTGGAAATTAGATAGGTTTGCACGTAACATGGAAGATCACGTCCTTGTTAAGAAAACACTTTTAGAATACAAAACAACCCTACATTCAGTATCAGAACCAAGCGTAAACGAAGAACCGGTGGGTAAAATGCTAGGTGGGTTGCTGGCCCTATTTTCTGAATTTGATAACGATATTAGAAAACAGAGATGCACCAATGGAATGCTGGCAAAATTAAATCAAGGGATTTACCCTTGGAAACCGCCGATCGGCTATGCATGCGCCCACTTCAAAAAACGCGGAGAAAAGAAAACCGAATCGGATCCGATTGACGAAAAGGTATTTCCGATTATCCAAAAAGGGTTGAGGGCCTACGCAAATGGCATGTTTACTTCTCAAGTAGAACTGGCAAAAGCACTTGATACATGGGGGTTAAAAGAAGCTTGCGGCAAGAAAACCACTCCCCAAGTTGTAGATAGACTTCTTGGTAAGTATTTGAAGTTTTATGCCGGCATACTGGTAAATCCTTGGACTGGCGATGAGATAAAAGGATTACACCAGCCGATGATCACTAAAGAGGAACTGTATAAAATCAAGCTTATTCGATCTGGTAAGTCAGCAAATAATTTCCAAAGGAATAAGTATAATCCGAACTTCCCACTCCGAAGAACGATAATGTGTGCTTCCTGCAACAAACCGCTTACCGGCAGTATTTCTCGCGGTAATGGTGGGCAATACCCATATTATCACTGCGCTAGTAAGCAATGCTCTATGTTTGGTAAATGTATCTCTAAAGAAACGCTGGAGAAAGAGTTTATTCAGTATCTAGAGCAGATCACTCCAAAAGAAAAATTCTTTGCTGTTTTTAAGGAAACGGTGCTTGACCTTTGGGAAGAGAAGGGGGAAAGTTTTGAGTTAGACGCGGAAAGATACGAAAAACAACTTGCCACGCTCTTAGAGAAAAAGACGAGGATACGCGATCTTCTCGAAGACGGCACTTACAACAACGAAGACGGCAAGGAGCGTCTTGCGGAAGTAGAAAATCAGATCATGGCGACAAAAATATCTTTGAGTGAGGCACGCATTGAACAGTTCGACATGGAAGCGGTACTGACGTATGCAACAAACTTCATCAAGAACCTCGGCCGGCAATGGTTTGATCTCGCACCGCAGTTACGTCCTCGGTTTCAAAAATTGGTATTTCCCGAAGGATTGCCCTATTCGCGCACTTCCGGATTTGGAACCGCCCAACTTGGGCTTATTTATGAGCTAAATGGGCACTTTTTGGCCCAAAAATCACAAGCAGTGGACCTGAGGGGAATTGAACCCCTGCCTCGGCAATGCGAATGCCGTGTAATGCCGTTTTACTACAGGCCCAGATGATTTAGTTTAAAGTAATCTTTTAATTGCTGTTTTAAAAATCTTTTGCCTTCCGTTGTTTTCAAATACTTTTCGCGTCGTTCCGCATCGCTTTTAAGTAAATATGCTTCATATAAAATTAGTTTTATTGGGCGCTTGTGTTTTGTTGAAGTAACTTCTCCCTTTTCATGCTCCAAAATCCGGCGCCGTAAATCTTTGGTACTCCCAGTATAAATCTGCCTATTATTTAATTGCAACAAATAAACATAATGCATAAGAATAAGGCTGCAATGCGCCCTATCATTCGATAGGGCTGCCCCGTCGCATGACGGGGCGAATGCCGCGTTCTGCCACTAAACCATAGGCCCTCTTTTGTCGGGGAGCCGAGAATCGGACTCGGTCTTCACGCACCCGAAGCGCGCGTACTACCGGTATACTACTCCCCGAATCATTCCTACGTAATCCAATACTTTGCTTTTGTCATTTCGTCGCGTTTTGTTTCTACCACCTCGCGCTCTTTTTTCGCTTTTTTGGCAAGCTCGCTCAATGCGCTATCTGCCAGCTTCCCGAGTTTCTGGATGCGCTCCTTGAGCAATTCTTTATCATTTTTCTTTGGATTTTCCAAGACCTCGCCAAGCAATACGCCAAGGATCCAGCCAACTCTCGGCCCGGGTTCAATTCCCAGAGTTTTTACAACATCACTGCCTCCGGCTTTAAGCATTTTTGCCGAAATCGGGTCTTGTGATACTTTTTCAATCGCATACCGAAGATGGCGCAGTTTATAGGGTTCAGCCTTGGGAACTCCCGAACCTATGCGGTCTGCCATTCTCACCTGCAAAAGCTCTTCTACGTATTCGGGACCAACTTTCACCACGAGCCTTCGCACCGACGAATCAGTCACCTCGCCTACATTATAGTAAAAGAGGTGATTGCGCACGAGTTTTGAAATTTTCTCAACCTGCTTTGCCGGAAATTTTAAGCGGGTTAAAATTTTTGCAGTCATGCTTCCGCCCACCATTTCGTGGTTGTAGAACGTTGAATCTTTGCCTTCTCCTACTTTTACCCTTGGTTTTGCAACATCGTGAAGCAAAGAAGCCATGCGAACGTCAAAATTCCATTTTTGCTCTGCCGCGTATTTTAAAGCAAGCAAATTATGTTCCCATACCGTATAAATATGGTGCTTGTTCTGGCCCACCCCGTAGCCCTCTTCTAGTTCGGGGATAATAAAGGTCAAAAGTTTTGTTTCTCTTAACTCCTCTACTCCTTCCATTGCCCTTTTTGAATTGATGATCTTGATGAGTTCGTCTCGTATGCGTTCTTCTGAAACTTCTTTGAGCAATACGGCATTTTTTTGGATTGCCTCTCTTGTTTCTTTTTCAATGGCAAACTCAAGGGTTGAAAAAAATCGAACGGCTCTCATCATGCGTAATGCGTCTTCTTTGAAGCGTTCGGCTGCAACGCCTACCGCCCGAATGCATTTTGCTTTTACGTCTTTTTGCCCTTCAAACGGGTCGATCACTTCCCCTGAAAGTTTCAGGGCAAGGGCATTCACGGTAAAATCTCTTCTGCTCAAATCTTCCTGAATGGTTTTGGCGTACCGCACTTCTTCCGGGTGCCTTCTGTCGGTGTATGAAACGTCTGACCGGTATGTGGTGATTTCAATCTCTTTTAATTTTGGGTCGGGGCTTTGAGTTTGCACGGTGACCGTGAAAAACTTATTTTCATAAAAGTTTTTTGGGAATACTTTTTGAATTTCTTCGGGCTTTGCATTGGTAGCAACGTCCCAATCTTCGGGCTCCTCGCCTCTCAACAAATCTCGTACGCACCCGCCAACAACAAACGCCTCAAAATTATTTTTTTCGAGTTCTTGAACAACCATCTGCACTTCTTTTGGAATTTCCATCGCAAGCTCATAGTATCTGAAATAATTGAATTTTTCAATCCAAAATGATAGATTAAGCTCGCATGTCCCCGTAGCTTAACGGATAGAGTTCTGGGCTTCGAACCCAGCGGTAGAGGTTCGATTCCTCTCGGGGACACCATTTATGAATCTGAAACACATTTTGAGCACACAACAGTTTCTGAACAGAAAAACACTCCAGGCTATTTTTAAAGTTGCCGATGGTTTTGAAAAAGCTGACAAAAAAGACAAAATCCCAAAAATTTTGCAAAATAAAATTCTCGCCTGCGTTTTCTATGAACCGAGCACCCGCACTCGGTTTTCTTTTGAATCGGCAATACTCAAGCTCGGTGGCCAAGTAATTTCTACCGAAAGTGCTCAACATTCTTCATCGGCCATTAAGGGCGAAACACTCGAAGATGGTATCAGGGTTATTTCGGGATATTGTGATGCAATTATTTTGCGTCACCCCGAAGCACACGCCGCTAAAAGGGCAGCTAAAGTTTCTTCGGTTCCAATCGTTAACGCGGGTGATGGCACGGGTGAACACCCAACACAGGCGCTTCTTGATTTGTACACTATACAAAAAGAAATTGGCCGCATTGACGATTTTAAAATCGGTTTGGTTGGCGATTTACTCTACGGCAGAACAATTCACTCGCTGATTTATCTTCTTTCGATTGGTCATAATATTGAAATTTTTCTTGTTTCGCCCAAAGAGCTAAAATTACCCCAAAAATACAAATCTTTCTTGAAGGCGCGCAAGATAAAGTTTTCTGAATTGGATAATTTACAAAGCATACTGCCAAAAGTTGACATTTTATACATGGCGAGGGTTCAGAAAGAGCGGTTCTCATCACAACAACTTTATGAACGGGTAAAAGATTCATTCGTTCTGAATAAGAGGTTGTTAAATAAACTTAACAAGCAAGCTGTTGTAATGCACCCCCTACCAAGAGTAAACGAAATCAGCCAAGAAATTGATTCTGATAATCGCGCTGCATATTTTCGGCAAGCTCAAAATGGATTGTATGTCCGCATGGCTTTATTGAATCTTCTATTTCTTTCGAAATCTGCTACAATAAAATAATGAAAAAGTTTGCTCTTGTTTTCATAGCACTGATTTTTGTTTTTGCTTTGGTTCCTTTGCAAAGCCACGCGGCAGGATTTGCGATTTGCGGAGCGGCAACAGATGATCTAAGCACTCCAACCATTAACGAGGCTCAAGCGTGCGGATTTTGTCATATTTTTGCTCTTATTACTACCGTTATTAATTTCTTTTTATTCCCAACATCACAAAATAACGGTTTTGCCGTGGTGCCTCTTCTTGCGGGTTTTTTCCTTGCTCTTGGGGGGTTCTTTACATTGATCGGCGGACAAAATCCGGCGCGCCTTAAACAAGGAAGAGACATCTTGACTGCCGTGGTTATTGGGCTCATCATTGTGTATGGCGCGTGGGTATTTGTTGGGTTTTTCCTGCAAGCATTCGGCGTTGCCAACTGGACAGGCCTTGGAACCTGGTGGCAGGTCAAGTGCCAGTAATGCTCCCATAGCTCCCTCCTTCGCCCTCATTTACATTCGGGCTTCGGCAGGGCAAGTGTCTTGAATAGTTATCAACTTGCCCAGCGAAGCCCCGATGAGAAATCGGGGCGTAGTTGGGCTCCCATAGCTTAGTGGTAAAGCAAGGGACTCTTAATCCCTTGACGAGGGTTCGATTCCTTCTGGGAGCACAACGCTAAGCGTTGTTCTCGGGACGCTCAGCGTCCCACAACTACTCCACATATATGTATTACGTTTATATTTTACACAGCAAAAAAGATGGAAAATTATACATCGGCTCAACGCCAAATTTAAAAGCACGGATAGAAAAACACGCAAACGGATATGTTTTATCTACGAAAAATCGCCGTCCTCTCAAACTAATTTACTATGAAGCATACTTAATTCCTCGCGACGCTAAGCGTCGCGAACTATTCTTGAAAGGAGGGAAGGGACATTCCGAACTACAAATTCAGCTTCAAGATAGTTTTAGAAAAATAAAGTACCAGTACATTTGAACTCGGGGTAAACGTATATTGCAGAATTCAAGGTTTTTTGCTACAATACCAAATATGCTCACCCAAAAAGAAAAAGAAAAAATAATTGATAAATACAAAGTTCACGACGCTGATTCGGGTTCAACCGAGGTGCAGGTTGCGCTCATCCAAGACGAGCTTGGAAAACTGGTTTTGCATTTAAAAAAGCATCCGAAAGATTTTGATTCTAAAAGAGGGGTTTTAAAAATGGTTGCGAAGCGCCGAACTCTCTTGGCATACCTCAAAAGAGAAAGCCCCAAACGATACGGGGAACTTACCAAGAAAATAGGGCTCAAAAAATAAGGACCAATGACTATTAAGAACAAAGACCAGAGAGTTTCGGTATTTATCGACGTTCAAAATTTGTACCATTCGGCAAAAAATCTCTATCAAGCCAGGGTAAATTTTGGGGAAATTCTAAAAACCGCCACTGCCCAAAGAAAATTGATCAGGGCATTTGCATACGTGGTGCGAACCAAAACCGGAGAAGAACAGCCGTTTTTTGACGCGCTCATCTCGCTGGGCATTGAAACGCGAATTAAAGATTTGCAGGAATATTTTGGCGGATTAAAAAAAGCGGATTGGGATGTGGGGATGGCCGTTGACGCCATCAAAACCCAAGACAGCGTTGACGCCGTTGTGTTGGTTTCGGGCGACGGCGACTTTGTCCCCCTGGTTGAATACCTTAAAAACCACGGCAAAAGAGTGGAGGCAATAGCGTTTGGAAAGTCTACCTCGTCCAAGCTCAAAGAGGCCGTAGACGAATTTATTGATCTTGAAGAATCAATTGATAAATACCTGCTCAAACAACGAAAATGGCCGATACTTTCAAAATAAAAATCGGGGAACAGGAATTATCGCTTGAGCCCACCGATCTTGCGGAGCAGGCCAACGGAGCGGTCCTCGCAAGAATAGGCGATACCGTTGTTTTGGTGACCTCGGTAATGTCGCGTTTCCCCAGCAGCAACCAGGGATTTTTTCCGCTTTCGGTTGAGTACGAAGAGCGGTTCTATGCAGCGGGGAAAATTTTGGGTTCAAGATTTGTACGAAGAGAAGGAAGGCCAACGGACGAAGCAATTCTTTCGGCGCGGCTCATTGACCGGGCAATCCGCCCGCTTTTCAAAAGCACACTCAGAAAAGAAGTTCAGGTGATTGCAACGTGTTTGTCGTGGGATACCAAAAATGATCCCGATATAATTTCGCTTATGGGAGCATCGGCAAGCCTTTTGATTTCAGATATCCCGTGGCAGGGGCCGGTTGCAGCTCTTCGTATTGGAAGGGTGGGACAAGAATTCATTCTCAATCCAACATACGAACAGCGAACAGCTGGCGATATGGATTTTTTGGTAGCCGGGATTAAAGAGGGTAATGATGTTCTCGTCAACATGATAGAGGGCTCTTCAAATCAACTGCCAGAAGAAATATTCGAGAAAGCTCTCGCGTTTGCAAAACCGCATTTGGCAAAACTCATTGAATTCCAAGAAACCATTCGGCAAGCTCAGGGCAAAACAAAACAGATTGTCGCGGAAAAAGTCTTGGATCAAACTCTTGAAAAAGAAATAAGAGCCCTCACGGGAGAAAAACTCAAGCAAGCGCTGTTTGGAGGAACCAAGCACGCAAGAATGAATATGGTAGACAATTTGAAAGAGGAGGTAATCTTGGTAATGGAAGAAAAATACCCTGGCAAAGGCAAAAACGCGGTGAATGATTTTTTTGAAACAGAGATTGATACATTGGTTCATGAAGCCGCGCTCAAAGAAGACAAAAGAGTTGATGACAGGAAGCTCGACGAAATTCGGCCCCTGGGAGGCAAAGCCGGATTGCTCCCCAGAACTCATGGATCTGGCCTATTTTCGCGGGGGCAAACAAAAACTCTTTCTCTTCTAACGCTGGGCGCTCCTGGCGACCAGAAAATCTTGGAAGGCATGGAATTTATCGGAAAAAAAAGATTTATGCACCACTATAATTTTCCTCCCTATGCCCCCGGAGAAGTAAAACCCATGCGCGGACCGGGGCGGAGAGAGATCGGCCACGGCATGCTTGCGGAAAAAGCGCTGCTTCCGGTCATTCCGAGCGTAAAAGATTTCCCCTACACCATACGAATCGTAACCGAAGTTGTTTCATCAAACGGGTCAACGTCTATGGCTTCTACGTGCTCTTCGTCTTTGGCATTGATGGACGCGGGAGTTCCTATTACCTCTCCGGTAGCCGGAATCTCGGTTGGGCTGATGAGCGACCAAATGGGAAACGCAAAACTCTTAACCGACATTCAGGGCCCCGAAGACCATTATGGCGATATGGATTTTAAGGTTGCGGGAACCGCAAAAGGAATCACCGCTATTCAGCTTGATGTAAAAATCAGGGGATTAACCCAAGATATTTTTAAAGAAGCTCTCTCAAGAGCAAAAACCGCTCGATTAAAAATTCTAAGCGAGGTTATCGCAAAAATTTTGCCGTATCCCCGGGCGCAGCTTTCGCCTTTGGCTCCTAAAATATTCGTCATACAAATCAATCCTTCAAAAATTGGCATGGTGATAGGTTCGGGTGGAAAAACCATCAACAAACTCATTGAAGAGTTTGGCGTAGAAATTGATATTGATGATTCGGGCGAAGTTTTTGTTACCGGAGAAAACGAAGAGCAAGCGCAAAAAGCGGTGCAAACCATCAAAGACATGGTTCGGGAAGTGCAGATAGGAGAAATTTTTGAAGGAAAAGTAAAAAAGATTCTTGATTTTGGCGCGTTTGTTGAATTGCTGCCGGGCCAGGAGGGAATGGTGCACATTTCACAGCTTGATAATAAAAGGGTAGAAAAAGTAACCGACGTGGTGAAAGTGGGCGATATCATTCCCGTAAAAGTAATTGGTATTGATGACCAGGGAAGAATCAACTTGTCATTAAAAGAGGCTCGAAACGAAAAACATGGCTGATGAAACGCCAAAAGAGCAGGATGAAATGCTCGAGTTTTTAAAGCGCGGCGAGGTGCGAACAATGGCAAAAGATATTGCCGTGCTCCGCAAAGAAGAAGCTCAAAGAGAAAGGGAAAGGATTGAAAAGATTGGGCAGCCCACAGCAACTCCTCTTATGCCTGCTCTCAGCACAAATGAACCTAAAACCACTACTGTGTCCTTGCCTCAAAAACCTGCTATGCATACAAAAATTTTTGTGAGAGTTCTTGTTTTTTTAGTGGTGCTCGGCGCGCTTAGCTTGGCTGGATGGGCTGCATACCCAAAATTCAAAGCAAAACCCCATAGCAATCCGGCTCCCGCTCCTGCCCCCAAACCCGCTCCAGCGCTGCAGATTCCTCCTCCGGTTTTTGCAATGCAGAACACAAAAACTCTTGAGATAACCAAAAAAGAAGACATTCTCCCTTCTCTCGCCAACTTTCTCAAGAGCAACTCTCTGCAGGGATTCACGAGAATTGTGTTTGCTTTGAACGGGTCGGTTGCGGGGCCTCAGGAATTTTTTGCATCTACGAAGATGGTGTTTCCAGAAAACCTTGCGCAAAAAATGGAAGACAACTTCACTTTATTTGCCTATTCAGGCAACGCCCAAAATAGGGTAGGATTTATTACAACATTCGCTTTAACAGACGGGGTCTACGATACGCTCCGGGCCGGGGAGCCTGCGATGGAAACCAATTTTTCTTCTTTTGCTTCAATAATCGGGCAAAAAGACAAGGCGTATATAAAATTTTTCCGATCAATCACGTATAAAAAAGTTTTGATCCGCTGCCAAACTTTCTCGCTCCAAGATCTTGGGCTCTGCTATACCTTGGTCGACAATCATTTTGTCTTAGCAAGCTCGCTTGAAAGCATGAAAGCCGCCATTGATCAACTCAAAACTATATGACCAAAGAAATGGGTGAAAAAATAGCGATCATGCTGCAAACAAAAAAGGAAAGCCTCGAAAAGGAGCTTTCGGGCTTTGCAACCAAAGATCCAAACGTTAAAGGAGACTGGGATTCAAAATATCCTCGGGTGCAAGAGGGCAATCTTGAAGACGCAGCCTCGGAAGTTGAAGAATATTCAACGTCGCTCCCTATTGAGTTCAGTCTGGAAACCCAACTTCAAAACGTAAACAGCGCTTTAGAAAAAATAAAAAAGGGTGCGTATGGAACGTGCCAAACGTGCAAAAAAGAAATACCCGAGGAACGCCTTTTGGCAGTTCCCGAAGCAAGGTTTTGCGCCTCGTGCGCCGAGTAGAAATTACGGAGCGTATTTTGCAAAGGGATTGGCAGCTCCTCTTACTTCAAAGTGAACATGGCACCCCGAGGAGCCCGAGGGGACGGTAACTCCCGTGTGCCCGATATATCCAATGATCTGGCCCTGAAATATTCTAGACCCCGCAACAGCAAGAATGGCTGACAAGTGGCCATAATAGGTTACTACGCCGTTTGGATGCAATATTCTCACATAATTTCCTCCGAGCCAGGTATATCCGGTTTTCTGAATCTCGCCCCCGGCCGCCGCGTATACGGGCTCTCCGCATATTCCGTTGCTCATATCAACGGCATTGAACGGATGAAGCCCTTGGGTGATTCGATGTGGGGCGGGAATCGGCCAAATAAAGTAGGAGTTGGCAATGGGAGTGAGCCTGCCCCGAGGAAGCGTTGCTGGCATAACGCCGTTTGGAACAATTAAAATATCGCCGGCAAAAAGCGCCACGCTCGAAGAAAGATTGTTAAATTGCTCAATGTCAAATGCGTCTACCTTGTACCAGGAAGCAATTTCGCTCAGCGTATCGCCCGGCCTCACCAAGTGAAGAGTCCCCGACACGGGGAGAATCACGAGTTCTTTGCCCGGGGCAAGCGTTGAATTTATTCCCAGACTATTGGCCCAAAGAATAGTGTTGAGAGATACGCCAAACTTTTTTGCGATAGAAACAGAGGTATCTCCCTGTTCTACGCCGTATCGAAGAACTTCCGGCCTCACGTCGCTGTCTGTTTCTCCGATAATAGCTCCCAGAACCTTTGGAGTTACTGTGCCAGGAGGAGTGCTCGCTCGCAGGCCGATTCTATCAATAAAAACCAGTTCCGGAGTTTCGGCAACCAAGGCAGATTGCGAGCTTATTTCGCCCCTTGGCAAAGGATTGCTTATAGGCAAGGACCCGCCAGAAAACGATTCGCCTGCTTGGTCGTTTACAGCCCTTGTGCCCAAAAAGGCAAACAAAAATAGAGCTGTCAAAGCTACGTAAGTAAGAGAATGAACTGATTTCATACTCATGGCATACAACATACCCCTTTCAAGCGCCAAAGTCAAGGAGGTTTTAAGCGCCTTCAACCTAAAACCGAATAAGCTGCTTGGCCAGAATTTTCTGGTTGATCTTGGCATTCTCCAAAAAATCGCGCTCTCGGCTGATATAAGCAAAAATGACACGGTTTTAGAGGTTGGCCCGGGCCTTGGCATCCTTACTCAAACGCTCGCAAAAAAAGCAAAGCGGGTGATTGCAGTAGAAAAAGACCCGCAAATCGCTAAAATCCTTAAAGAAAGCGTTCGGGGCCTTAAAAACATTGAGGTTGTTGAGGGAGATATCTTAAAATTCCATCTTCGGGTTCCCCAAAACTATAAAGTAGTCGCAAACCTGCCTTATTACATTACTTCGCCTGTGATTAGAAAATTCCTTGAGGCCAAGCAAAAACCCGAGCTCATGGTGCTTATGGTGCAAAAAGAAGTTGCGCAGCGAATCTGCGCAAAGCCACCCCGAATGAATCTTTTGGCCGTGTCTGTGCAGTTTTACGCAGAACCAAAAATTGTTTCATACGTGAAGAAAACCTCTTTCTGGCCCCAGCCGAATGTTGATTCTGCGATTATCAGAATCAACATTCGCCCCGAGCAGATGCGAGGGGCTACTATATTCTTTAAGCTTGCGAGGGCAGGATTCAAGCAACCCCGAAAACAACTCGGGAACAATCTTGCGCAGGGATTGCGCCTGCCAAAAGAAAAAATTACACAATGGCTTTTGAAAAATAACCTTAAGCCAACCCAGCGGGCCGAAACCTTGCGCGTTGAAGACTGGAAAACACTGACAAAAACTTTTGACAATTCTGTTTTAAAGTAATATGTAGATATTGAATCTACAGCACCTTGAAAATTTAAGAGCGAAAGCTCAGAAGGAGATGAGAATTGAATGCCACTCTAGTTCAGAAATCGGTCGCGCTTTTCGTTTTGGCAATTCTATTTCTTACGGCCTGCGCAGGGCCTTCTGAAACTCCTCTGCCAACTTCAGCACCAACGATTAACGGATTGGCCAATCCGGTTGTTATTGGAAGCGTTACTCTCCGTGGACCGACTGACACCACCGGGCAGACGCTAACCGGCAAATTCACCATCAAGAACGAGGGTACGGCCTCCATCATATTTGATGAGCTTGTGCTTGGTGGACGGCTCAATGGAGTTGACGACTGCTCTAACACAAGTGGGGTTTGCTCTGACTTCACGAAACGTTTCGACATCGTTCTTAACCCCGGAGATTCGTATGCCTATGAAGGAACATTCACCCCAACTGTTCCGGGAAATTATGATTTCCGTGTTTTCTACAGAGTAGGGAGCCAGTGGCATTGGAATCTCCAAACCAAACCAGGGGTGAGAGAGCAAGTATTCATCGCCGCGGCAAAGCCACTTCTGCCTCTGCTAGGCAGCCGCAAAGTCATCTTCATCGATGGCATTGACAGCGAGAGCGTAATAACTGACTGCACAGACCAAACCAAGGTGGGTTTGGTAAACGCGGCAGACGGAAAAAACAGAGTCCGGTGGATAGTGGACTATCTCGCAACAAACGAAGAAGTCAAGAAACAGGTGCCGCTTGATGCGGATCGCGATTTCTTGTACTTCAGCTACTCTGGCAACTACTGTTCAAAAGACGGGAAGGGCTCGAAGGACTACCGAAGGCCTAAGTATGAGGCCTCAAACACATGCAGTGGGGTAATCGACGCGGCCGACAAACTTGATCAATTGATCAAGTCGCTTGCTCCCAATACAGGGTTTGACCTTATTGGCCATAGCATGGGTGGCATGGTAGCTGCTGAATGGGTATCATCAGCGTCTGCCGAAATGCGCTCGAGAGTGAACTCGATCGTAACCTTCGACAGCCCTTTGAGGGGAATACCGCACAAAAAGCCCTTTGGAGCATGCGTTGCTCTGCTAAACGTCTCACCCGATAATTCGTCTCTTGCCTTGTCTGCTCTCTTCCCATCCATGAGAGATCTCTGGTGCGAAGATTACAGTCAGGCTTACGATCGCAAAAAGTGCGCTTCAGTAATTGTGTCTTCGATTGCTGAAATCGGCACAAAAGTTCCGTTCTTCACGATGGATGCAACCCGTGAAGATTTTCCTCTAATCTGGGCTGTTCCCTGGGACCGCACCACTTTACTGAGCAGCAAGAGTGCGTTGCACTGCCAGTTTGACGACGACCACGGAAGCATATGGGATCAAGAACAAACCAAGGGCGGCCCGGCTCGCTGCCGAATGGATTTCTCTTATCCCATACAGCAACCCTTTAATATCGACCCTCCTATGCCAGGAGACATTGATATACAGAGCCCGGCTCAAAGTATCAAGGCAATCTTCGTAGCTTGCGCTGTTACACGAGCGACCCTTGACGCTTGCAGAAACGAACTAGCAAGCCCTACGTCTTCCGTCGGCCAGGTTACTACATCAATTCCTGCGCCATCTTACCCGGTCACCGTCAATTTTGACCTTTCGCCCGAAGAAGTAATCAAGGATATACCATCTGGCCTTGTTAACTTCTTTGGTCCCAACACAGTAAAAGGAAGAGGGATCAAAGAAATCGTGGTCGAGCTCATCTACCTTGACCAGTACATGAGCTATAACGGTGCGTTGAATGAGGTTGACGGGCGTGGTCTGCGTCCCGCTGCCATTGAGGAATTTCTCGCATTCGCAGCTGCATACCCCGAGATGCGAAAGGCGGAGCCCCCTATCGTGTCCCTTGTTTTTCGGCAGCTCCCGAACGGCAGCCGGGTTATCCCGGGTCTCGGGGATGACGATGGCGGACGGCGAGGCACGAACTTCTGCTGGACTGAGAGTGGGTGGAGCGGGCTTTGTCGTGTTATTGCGGTCCGCAAGTAGCTTCAGTTCTTTCAAACTCAAAGCTCTGCCAAACTCATATCGGCAGGGCTTTTTTAATAGTACTCGGCCTTCGTGGTACCAATTCGGAACTTGACATAACGGTCTTGCAATGGATAATAGAAACAGCAATATTGCAAAGTATGCAGGGACGTGACAACTAAACTCTTGCATAGAGAGAAAGGAAGGAAGATCTGTGGCAACGATTCATCAGACACGGCTGTTTGGCATGCTGGTATTGGGTTCTCTGTTCCTGCTTATACTAGCAGGATGTGGATCAAAAGAAGCTCCAGCACCAGCAACGGGTTCTGCCCCAATTGCAAGCACGACATCGGTAGCCAGGGTTACTTTTACTCCGGGAACTTACCGGCGCTCTGACGCAGACCCCAACACGAAAGATTGCGGCAAAGTAGTAGCATCTGTCCTTTTCTTTGTTCAACAAGGGAAGACTCACGAGGCCGTAGGACTCACAGTTTTCAATCCAGAAGACGCAAAGTATCTAACGAAAGAGGGTCTTGGTTTTCCATGGGATGCTGGGGTCAAAGAGATACGAGAAGTACGCATCAAGACTATTACAAGAATCGACTCAACGATACCTACTGACCCAAAAGAATTTGCTAAGTCCGCGATTGAAGAGGCTACTTATAGGATTACATATTCGGTGATAAGCACCGACGGACGCGAAGTCAAATACCCTGGCCTAGGAATATGGGTCGTTCCTTACCAAAGTCGATGTCTCTGGCAAGCATCTGACTAAACAGGGTCAGAAGTTCGTTATGGGGCGTCGCATTAAACCACGACGCCTTTTTATTTTGCATGCAAAAAGCTTTATAGTAGTCCGCCTTAGGCGGATCACCACAGGGCTGACAAATTCCTTATGGGATGATATAAGAAGAAGTAGGAAAAACAGCACCTTAACAAAAGAAAGGAAGGAACAACGCAATGAAAGGTCTATCGCTTCTCTTGGCGGGTCTTCTGATGATTCTTGTGATTCTTGCAACAGCGTGCGGAGGAGGAAACCAAAAAGCTCCAGCTCCTGCAACCCAACAATCTGTGGCTCAAGTGGGAAAAGGAGTACCTCGGTTTGATAACCCAGTAGATCTCTACAGTGCGATCACCGCGGGCAAAGTTCGTCAAGGGACCATAGTAGAGATATGGGGCATAGCCACCTGGGGTCACAGCACCGACTTTGTGTACGGCTCCGATAATAGCGCCTACGCAACTTTCGTCTATGAAAAGTCGAGTACGGAAATATCAAAGGTATGGTGTGACGGTGTGAGGGTCGATGGGCTGAAGCGGGCCAACATCCAGACGGGCCAGGGAGGCGATCGTATAGGATTCAGGGGAACGGTTGGTCCAACCGAGCTGCAAGATGGCCAGAGTGTTTCTACCACCAAACTCTACAAATGTGACATTCTCTTACCAGAAATGGGTCCTACAACCCAGTGGTTTGAGAGCATGCTGGATTTCCGAAAGGCGTTAGTAGCAAAAACGGTTGCGATCGGGACTATAGTACAGGTGAATGGGTTCATAGGAGGCAACCTTCTAGATAACAAGATCCCGCTCTACAGCACCAAGGACCTCGTAGGGTATGAGCAAGAAGTTGAAATGACGTGTAGATCGGGTCCAAATCATTGGTTCGTTATACGAGGCCTCAAACCTGGTGACCGCACCACGGTGAATGGCGAGATTGAGTCAGTCTATTACGCCCCCTATTCCAATTACGTGATGATCGAACTCAAGGGTTGCACCATCGTCTCAAAGTAGCCCAAGGCTCCTTTCCAAGGAACGCCGAGGGGGAATTCGTAAGCATTCCCCCTCTTTTATTTTTTGTGCACACGTGCGCATCGGATTTGCACAGGTTTTCAATATCTATTATCTCTCGCACGTGCGAGAAATATAAGAACTTTGGTTGCGCATTACTTTTAGGTAATTAGCAAAAAGTTTTCAAAAAAGATAAAATAGAGAAATGAAAATGCGTACGTTTTTTGTGGGGAGCGCTGCACTTGGATTTTTGTTTTTCTTTTTTTTGTTTCTGGCTGCCTCATCTGCAAACGCGTGTGAAGCCCTGGGCCCGCGGCCCAATGAAACTTTCTCAAGCGCTTGGCAACCCCAAGAAACCGCGTACCAATGCGTCAACAACGAATGCGGGGGGCAGATAAAACAAAAAACTGTTGAGCGCGAGGAAAGGACGAGGACTTTTTATACGAACGAAATTGACCCCGAGCAAACCCAGTGCCGTTTTTGGAAAGAAAATTTTTCTACGAGTTTTTCGGAAAAAACGCATGAAACTTTTGTTAATATTGGGCTTGGGAAATATCAGGCGTGCCCGCAAAGCGCAAACAACGCGTGGGTTTCGAGTATGCCCAACCAGTGTTCGGGAAGCTGCTATCCTAAGCCAGAAATAAAAAAACTGGGCGACTCGAGCCTTTCGCCCAAAAACGTTTTTGAAAATTCAAAGGTAAAGTTGCCGGTAAACATCGGCGTTGACGGGAAAAAGGTAGAAGAAGAGATCATAAAGGAATCGTGCGCCATTGATTCATACCGCTATGAAATTGTAGGCGGATCATCGCCGGTTACGGGAAATATTCCTGTTGCTTCTTGCGCCCTAAGCCCGAGCCAAAACTATAGCGCAACCGCGCAGGCCTGCTTTGGGGGAACATGCGGCAAAAAAAGCGACTCGCTTTTGTTCTCAACAAGCAGCGCTCCTGAATTAAAATCTCCGTATGATCCCGACTGGGAAGGCAACCAATACGCGGCAAGCTCTCTTCCGGCAATTCTTGAATGGTGCAAATATCCAAACACAACTCCTCCTACAAAATCATTTGCCGTGAATGTGTATGAAACAAACTTAGACGGCACTAAAAAAAACGGTTCGATACTGCAAGTGCCTGGAGTTCCTGGAGACGAAACTTTGTATGATGATTCCTATTCGGCGGGTCATTTTAACGATCTTAAAAAAGGAATTGCCTATGCGTGGGAAGTTGCTCCGTGCGCCGATTTTAACACAACGCAATGCAACGTTTTCAGCCAACTATGGAGATTGATCCCGGGCAAAGACCTTGAACCGCCTGCCAATCTTAGCCCTTTTTCCGGCGCTTTTACAAATATGCAAGATTCTTTGTCGTGGCAAGACGTTCTTTCTGCGAGTCATTATGCCGTACACATTGAGGGAAGCGCCATTGACGCAGACAAGCAAAATTTTTTTACGCAAACTTCTATATTCTATCTCAAAAACGCGTGGCCGCCTCTTTCACTCAACACAAACTACAAATGGAAAGTTGCCTCATGCGGGGGCGCTCGAGATTCAACAGAAATCAACGACTGCAAAGATCAAGATGGAACCATCCCCTGGAGCGAAGAACGAACATTCCGCACCACGGGAATAGCCCCTGAGAATCTGAATGTCTCCCCAACGCAAAATGGAAAAACTGCAATCCCGGCAACTCTTGATTGGAACGATGTGCCGGGCGCGGCTTCGTATATGTGGGAGGCTGGAGGAAACACGGGAATTGCAACAGATTCTGAAACAATCGTAGCCAATCTTCGGCAAGGCACGGCATATCTATGGCGCGTGAAAACATGCGCCAACAAGGAAGGCACAATCTGCGGGGACTGGGCAACCAGCACTTTCACCACCGCAACGCTTGAGAAACCCCTCATTACCTCGCCGCTTCCTTTACAAAAAGAGTTTAATCCTTACACCAAGATTTCTTGGAACAAAGTTTTCAGTGGGAATTTTTATTCCTACGCGCTCACGTTTCTTTCTCCGTCTCTGGCGCAGGTTGCGTTAAATTCTCCAGACTGCAAAAACTCATTTGTGGTTACAGACGGCAGTATTCAAGAAAACTCTTTGACTGTGAGATTTCGCTGTTTGGGAAACTACGAACTCAAAGTAAAAGCCTGTATTGACAAAGAATGCAAAGAAGCTAGCCAAGGCGCGATTCTTTTGCTGTCGGTTGAAAAACTTCTTGCGCCAATCGGAGGCTTAGTTCCGTGCGACAGGGGAAACAACGACCCCTCAACGCCCTGGGACGACACCGAACCCTGCCAAATAAAGCATATCTTCTTGCTCATAAAAACATTGATTGATTTTGCGCTGTGGCGGCTTGCTCCAATATTCGCAATGATCTATACCGTGGCAACCGGCGTGCTTTTGTATTTTTCGCTCGGAGACATAGCCACCATCGCAAAAATAAAATCAATCTGGAAAGCGTTCGGCATTGGAGTTTTGATTATGCTTTTTGCATGGGTATTTCTTAACCTTTTACTGGGACTTCTCGGATTTAATGTGACATTTTATGGCCGCTGGTACCAAATACCGCTTTAGCTATTGTATCTAATAGAACCTTTTGTGATATAATAACAAAATCATATGCAACGGAGTTTGCGTAAAAAATTATTTCTCTGCACGGTTTTTAGTATTGCGCTTGTTGTTTTTGGCGCCGCTGCATTTCCAGCAAGCGTTGCCGCGCAAGATCAGCTTCCAGAGAATGCGAAGTGTGTGCAGGCCGCAAAGTTTTTCTCCCCAGACTTGCCTAAAATTGGGAGCCTGCCAGCAGTAATCGTGTCGCCAGTGGTTGGTTTCTTCAACTTGTTGAGAAATCTAGCCCCGGACAGAGTCGCGCAGTACTATCTATGTACTGGTGCAATTCCTCCCATCGCAATTCCTCCGGCCAAAGCGGTACAAATTGAAAAGACTAAAGAGTGTGCTATTGTCTGCACCCAGGCCGGAGGTAGTTTTCTTGAATACGCAAATCCCCAACAATCTCCGGCGTATTTTTGCTTTGGTGCAACAGAGAAAGAAACAGAGAAAAAAACTTGCGCCACGGATGGCGGGAAAACATACGTTGATGTGACAAACGGTTCTTTTCTTACGCCAGAACAGGCAGGTCAAGCGGCGTGCAACGTATGGAATCTTGTTGGATGCTGGGTAAGCCGACTTATAAACGCTCTTACTGACATTGTGGATATTATTGTTGGAAGCGTTGCTGCCGTGGTTAAACTCTTTGCAACGCTCTTATCGGGGGTACTCATTGCGGTTACCAACTATTTTCTTGCTATATCAGTCAGCCCGAGCAGCGGCAGCGCCCCGCCATTTCTTAAAATTGCGTGGGCTACTGTTCGAAATTTTGTAAATCTTTTCTTTCTTGTTATTTTAGCGTTTATCGGCCTTGCAACAACTTTGCGGCTTGAAAAATACAAACTGCAAAAAACCCTGCCCTCGCTTATTATCGTTGCCGTTTTAATCAACTTCAGCCCTGTGCTCGTGGGCTTGGTCGCAGATATCGGCAACATTATCACCCACTATTTTCTTGGCATGGCGAATAGCCCGAAGTGGAGCATAGTAGCAGACGTCCCGATGGTTGGGAATAATCTTGGCCTTCACATTGTACAAATTATTTATTACCTCATAAGCATTCTCATATATTTTGTCGTTATGCTTGTGTTTGGCATGAGAGTTATTGTGTTGTGGACGCTCGCCATTATTTCGCCCATTGCATTCGCCATGCGCATTCTTCCTGACACAAAAAAATGGTGGGATGACTGGTGGAAACAGCTCCTTCAGTGGTCTATGGTTGGCATTCCTATTTCGTTTTTTATGTACCTCGCAAAGTTAGTGCTAGACTCGGGATCGGTTTTACCAGTGGGCCCGGGGAACCCGTCTTCGCCCACATTATTAATCACCCAATTATTTGCTCCGTTTACCGTGCTTTTTCTTTTGTTTGCCGGCGTTGGAATAAGCATGACCATGGCTCCAGCCGCCGCAAAAGGAGTAATCGACTGGGGCAAAAAGGCGGGGACGGGCATTGGAAAATTTGCTGGGAAAAAGACTTTGGGATTTGCCCGAGACCGCATAGGAGAGTCCCAAGGAGGAAGAGCATTTCTAAACCGCATGGAAAAACTTTCCACGACACCCTCCAAGGGATGGGGAGTGAGCGCAAAGTACCGCAATCCAGTTAAATGGGTACAAAGAGGGGCAGCCCACACTCTTTCAACCATCATAAGGGCTCCTGGCACTTTAGCAACCAATCTTTTAGTTAAGACAGACCAAGAAGCTTTTAATGAAGCAAAGGCGCGGGCCGTAAAGGAGAAAGGGGAGAAGGGCGCATACGTAAATGCCCGAGCTTTTCGTGAGGCGCCAAACGAGACTGCAAAGGCAGGGATTTACGCTGGCATGACCGCTAAACAGCGGGCAGACGCAATGAGCAAGGATAAAATGGGGGCGAACGTCATTACTCTCGAAGAGTTGAAAATGGTCTATACCAAGGCAAACGCGCTTGGAGAAAACGATACGGTAAAAGATGTTGAACAAGCGCTTGCAAAAAATATTGCAGACGAGACAAGAGATGGCGTAACGGGTGGCATAAAAGACCAGTTTGAAGAAATAAAATCCCAGTTTATATTAAATAAAGACAAGGCGAAAGATGCCAGCGGCAATGTTATAGATGACGGCTTAACTCAAAAAGAACACGATCAAGGCATTGATACGTTGATCAAGAAAATCATTAAAGACGCAAAAACCGCAGACGATATGAAACAACTCCAGAAAGGGTTGGAGGAAAACACAGAGGCTATGGAAGCTATGCATGAATTCTGGACAGGACCCCAGTGGCAAGCTGCAATGACTGAGCTTGGGAGAACGTTCATGAACCGAGCCGAAAATACCAAAAAAGAGGCTGGATGGTACTATCAAGCTGTGCCCACCGCTGTCCGAGATAGTGCCGGCAAGGTAACAGCGTGGTCTTATAGCCCTCGAAATGCTGCCACCCCGCGCTTTTTTGCCAGTACTCCCGCGCAAGCACTTGGTGTTTCTGCGGTAAACGGTGCTCAAACAAACGACGAGATAAAAGCGTGGAACACACAAGCAAATACGGAAGCTCAGGACCTTAAGAGAAAAGCAAATGGGCCTCCTTTGGATCAAGACCCACCACTAGGGCCTCGTCATACAACGCCTCCTTCAGGAGGAGCAACAGGAGCTGACTTCAGCGGTTTTCCGCCAGGAGTAGGCCCAGAAGGAGTAGATGATGGCCATGGAGGGGGAACAGGAGGAGGAACGCCCGGTGGAGGTGGGGGCGGTACAACCCCAACTCCCACGCCTACGCCAGCCCCGACACCCACGCCCACGCCGCCTCCTCCAGCTCCCACGAGGGGTAGTATTGGCACATCTGCTCGGCGCATTTCGCAGACTGCTTTTCGGGGAGCAAAAGCAACAAGTAGCGCAGTAACTGGAGCAGCCAGTTCTGCGGTAAGGGGAATTGCGGGGGTTGGAAGATCTACCGCCAGTAAGGTTGGACCTCCGGCAAAAGCAGTCGGTCAAGGAATAAAAAGAACCGTAAACTTTCAGAAAATAAATAACCTAAAAAAAGACCTGGACGATAAGCGAAGTAAACTCGAGCAAGAGGAAGGCCAGTCCACCAACGCTTGGTACCGCTTGGATGACACAGAAAGAGCTAACGCAAGAGCTAGAATTCAACAACTACAACAAGACATAATAGATACTGAAAATCAGCTAAAATCTCTAGGGGGTTAAGTTTCCATAACTGTTGACCCATAAAACATACGTGGCACAATAATCATTATACCAATACATGAGACAATATACCCAAGACGAAATCTGGAAGATTTATGAGAAACTCCCCGAAGAGCTGCGGGAAGCGATTTTTTTGGAGGAAACAGCAGATTATATATTCAACTCCTGCGAACGAAACAACGTAGAGGCGGTTTCGAGGGTTGCATACTACACGGGGCTTGTGCTCATGGGCCTCATCCTGCCCCAAGAGTTTTCTGAAACGCTTAAAAAAGAGGTGGGGCTCTCAAAGACATTAGCAGAAGCAATCGCAAGAGAAATAAATAGGTTTGTTTTTTATCCGGTCAAGCCGGCGTTAGAGCAGATCCACAATATGGAAATGGGGCAAGCGGAGAAACCCGCCGAAAACCCGCAGGGGATTCAGGCGGGCCCCCCCCCATCTCGCCACCACCAAGCGGGAGCCCATTCGGGCCGTCGCGCCCTCGCCATGGACCACCTCCCAGCCGTATACTGCCACCGGACCAACATGATGTCCACTTTTTCGGGGCAAGATCACCCTACCCTATCCCGTTGCGGTTT
>OBEQ010609887.1_pt1 | contig 40410 bp, 60 predicted proteins | sample 1670901 | NCBI WGS metagenome assembly OBEQ01 (sample SAMEA104232315, study PRJEB22302) | groundwater metagenome | biome: forest; feature: aquifer; material: groundwater | place: USA | collected 2011-08-07 | depth 5.4 m | reverse complement strand
TAGAGTTCCAGGATTGTTGCATGTGTATGTAATAAGATTCTTTGATACGTTGTTTGAGGAGCAGAATTCGCTTCCTATAAGTCCAGAAGTTCCGCAATCAAGATTTGAGGCGCAGTTTATGGGTGTGTTTCTGCAATCTGAAATAGGTGTTCCAGGATTTATGCATTCATCGTATGTCTTGGGGTTGCTATCATTGCATTGTGAATTTGTTGAACATTCTACTGAAACGCATTGTCCTTCTGAACAGGATTGAGAGCAGATTTGCTTTGTTTGGTTGGAAATAGATGAAGAACAGGAAGATTGTGCTGTTCCAGGATTGTTACAGGTAAATGTTTTGAAGCTTTGTGTGATATTGTTTGCTTTACAGAATGGAGTATTTATGAAACCATTTATTCCGCAATCAAGATTTGTAAAGCAGGTTATGTTGTTATTTGTGCAGAAGGAGGAAGGCAGACCAGGATTATTACAAATATCTTCTGTATTGTTCATGTTGTCATTACATTCATTATTTGAAGAGCAGGGAATAATTGGCTGTGTGATGTTTATTATGTTTGTGCAATAAGATTGGATTGTTCCTGGGAGATTGCATATATCCGTTGTTGTTGGATTGTTATCTGAACATTGGGAATTTGTTGAACATCTTATACATTGTCCTTCTGTGCATGCATACTGGCATTGGGAGACTATTTGGGGACCAACAGTTGCCAAGCATGAGGAGTTTAGAGTTCCGGCATTCTGGCAAACATAATTGATAAAGTTCTTTGATACATTTGTATTTGAACAAAATTCGTTCCCTGTGAAACCAGAAGAACCGCAGTCCAAGTTAGATGCGCAGTTTATTTCTGTGTGTCTGCATTGAGCTATTGTGGTGTTTGAGTTTATGCATTCGTCAAAAGTTTTTGGATTATTGTCAGCGCAATCAGAGTTTGTTGAACAAAGAGGAGGGGCGGTGCATTCTCCGTTGGAACAAAGGTTTGAGCAAACTTCCTTTGTTTTAGGAGCTGTTGAGTTGGAGCAGAAAGAAGACACAAGACCAGCATTATTACAAGTATATGTGATAAAGTTCTGCGTAATGTTTTTTTCTGAACAGAATATTTCTCCTGTATATGAATCAACACCGCATTGTGAATTTGTTGAACAGGTAATTACAGGTGCTGGGCAAGAGATAAAAATCTGCTTCTTGGCTGTGTTGTCTATGGGAAAAGAATCATTTGCTATTACTGCTTGGACTGTTACGTTGTAATATCCTTCTGGCAGTGCGAAATTAACTGTCTTTGATTTTGCCGTTGTATCTTGTGGAGCAAGATTGTTTGTTGAAATATGAGAGAATGATATATTTCCTGCTGAGCCAAGATAAGTAATATTTTCTGTGAAGTTTCCTTTGTTAAGGACTTTTATATCTACTTTATAATCGGTGTTGCATTGGAGGACAGCAGATGTAATGTCTCCTCCACTTGTATTTTCAAATTCAATAGCTCCCTTTGTGTTTGAAATGTTTGTTAAAGAAATATCGTGAAAACCTTGAAGGCAGACAGCATTTTCACAGCCAAACTGGCAGGCTTCAACAAGAACATCATTATTATTTGGTGCGCATTGGGCGCTTATTGTTGCAGGATTTACGCATGAGTATGAGGTTTGAGTCTTATAGACGCTTCCTTCTTTACAGAAGTTTGAGGAAGTTTGATTTGCGGGGCATTGGGAGTTTGTAGAGCATGTGGAAGCAACGAACCCAACGCAGTCCTTGAATAGATTCTTTGCTGCAGGAGTCCAGTAATCTGATTCTACTATTCCGAAGAAGCAGATGTTTCCCTGCGCTACTTTTCTGTTGGCTAAGATTGAAGAGGCGTTGACATATCCAATAACGTCTCCGTATTTTTTTCCAGAGGATGTTGTTTCTGTGCCTGCTATCTGCATTACGGAAGAAGCTTTATCTTCCTTGTCTAAATAATAATATGGAATTGCTCTTCTGTCTCTTGAGAAGGCTTGAGTGTATACTTGAGTTGGATGTCCGTTAAGAACAACTGAAAGAGGGTCGGAGGAACCAAGTTGTGAAACTCCTTCTCTATCGGTTAAGCCGAAGTCATCGGCGTTGTAGTAGTTTGCTATAATTGTTGCTTTTTTATCTACTGGAATTTTATTGTTGTTGAAGAAATTTTCGTCGCCTATGAAAAGAAAACGATATTGGGAGAAACTTGAGGGAAGACTTCTTTCATTTATTAAATCCACAGACAGATTCATTTCTTTAAATGTGTTTATTATATTGTTGTCTATTTTGAAATTTGCTCTGTAAAGATAGGCTACATCCGCAACGGCAAATACCGGAGAGATAAGGAAGATTGCGATGATAAACGATACAATTATCTTTGATACCTCTTTGCTGGTCATGTTTTTATTTGACATAAGAGTTATATAAAGACATCTTACCACTTTGATTTAGTAAAATATTTGTTTTATATTACTGGATTATTTTAAAGACAACTGGAAGATTATAGGAATAGTAATATTGCAAAAGTAGCGATTAGTTTAAATATAAAGATGGGTGGTTTCTTTTATGGGAGCATTGAAGAAAATCTCGTTGGTTGCTACATTATTATCTGCTGGCACATTTGCTACTAGTTGTGCTACGAATATATATTATACAAATCTTATAGATCAAAGGCCTCCACGATTAGCAGAATATGATTCGCTGTCTAATAAACTACATGGATATAGCGACTTGGCAAATGCGGTTGAATTATCAAGGAGTAATCCTACTGAGTGGGCTCAAGTTCAAAGAGATTTTGACAGATACAACTCTTTACAAGATACTCCAGAAGTGAAAGAGGCTTTACAGCAAATAGATCGAGCTAGAAATATAATGGGTAAGTTGTCTGCTGTTGTTATTGGTTCGCTTGGTGTCTCTTTTTTGAGCTTTCTTGGTTATTGGGGAACTTGGAATAAAGATTCTTGATTAGCTTGAGTTTTTATCGAACAATCTTTTAAAATTATCCTCAATTTTATCTTCAACTTCATCCAAAGGTATTCCTTTAAGCAAGGCTATTTTCTTATAAGAGTAAATAACATTGACTGGCTCGTTCTGTCCTCTTTTCATTGGATGTGAAAATGGAGAGTCAGTTTCGCAGAGAAGATTATCAAGAGGTATTTCTTTAGCAATTTTCCGGAATTGCTCTGAATAGTTGACAGCGGTTGGGATGGACAAAAACCAGCCGTTCTTTACGGCTCGTTCTGCTAGTGAGAATTTTCCTGAGAAATAATGGAGCATGACTTTCTTAGCTCCTAATCTTTCAAGAGCTTCAATACATTCTTTCTCTGCTTTTCTTGAGTGGACAATTATTGGCTTATCAATTTTCTTTGCTAACCTTATGAATTTTTCAAATGTTGTTTTCTGCTTTTCCTTATCACTTGCTTCCTTAAAATCCATTCCTACTTCTCCTATTGCTATAATTTTTTCCTTATTTTCCTTGATAAATTCAATTTCTTTATCTATTTGTGAGTCAGAAAGTTCAAGAGCGTCAGTTGGATAAATTCCTAAAGAGGGCTTGACTGCCTTATATTTCTCTGCTAATTTCATAATTTCCCTGTTATTCTTGATATTAATTCCATTAGTTATGATAATATCAACCTCTCTTTTATCTGCCTTTTCTATCACCTTACTTATGTCTTTGAGCATATCTAAATGGCAGTGGCAGTCAATAAACATATTTTTATTAGTTAAAAAGAGGTTATAAATTTTCTTGAAGATTATAATTGGACTAATTAATTTGCCAATATTATCCAGTTAGGGAATAGTTAGTATAAATAACTATAATAGTCAATGACAAATTGGGGAATTATTAATGTTCCTTGACTATAGGCTTAACCAAAGCAGTTTTATCTTAATTAATATACTTTTCTATAATAATTTAAGCTATTTTCAATTCAAATAAGAATATTTTTCCTTTAGTGCAACTGCTTCTGGCTTTACACAGGTAAAGAAGGAAGAGCTGTTGATTATTGTGACATTATCAACTGTTTGTGTGCTTGATGTCTGGCAGTTCTTTATAATTAAATCAAGATCTGCGAATAAATTGTCTTTAAGTAGGTCTGAATCTGAGAACTGTGAGCCGGAGATATTCAGGGCCTTAACTGCTTCTGTGCATGTTTTAATACATTGTTGGTCGGGCAAGGATTGATTTGTCTTTTGGAATTTCTGTTCTGTTAAAGGGCATGAATACTGGCAGATAACGCTGTCGTACATTGCTTTCTTGTAAGTTATAATTGATTTTTGATAATTCTGCTTTGGCATGTAATAAAAGTAATAGACTGATGCGAATATGATAATAAGAATGACTACAACTCCTATAATAAAATGGTCTCTTTTTATTTTTATTTCTTCAGCCATGATTTTTTGTGACATTGAGTCTATATAAAGATTTTTGATGATTTTTGTTGGGGAGAGTAGTGAATAACAGTAAATTGACTATATTATTTACTAGAATCTATAATTAATAAATAAACCAGCCATGTTATATTCATACCTTATATTGGCTCTTGTGGGTCGTATCCACATAATTATTTAATATAATAACTGAGCTATCAAATAACATCAAACTCAACTTCTTTCATATCTGTATTGCCTGCTTCGTCTGTGGCTTTGAATATTAAATCGTGATGCCCTGACTTTAATGATATAAATTTAGGTTTAAACTGTCCGTAGTCTATGCAGTCTATGCAAAGGCTTCTCATCCTTGGGGAGAAGTCGAAATTGTCCATGTATTCTAAATTTACCTGCTCTGGAATAGAGATATTCAACTGGACTTTTCTAGCTTGGGAAGTGTTTGTGGGGGAGTTTATTGTTACCAGTGGATTAATTGTGTCTACTAGCACACGAGTTGTTTTGGATTCTGCAGTATTGATTCCGTCAGATAAGATAAATTTATAGTCAATGAAGTGATTGTTGTATAGTGAAAGATTTGTGGATACATTGCATACTCTGTTATTTCCTGATGGGCAATTAGTTAGATTAATAGATTGATTGAAAGATAACATAACTGATTTCAAATTATCTTCTGAATATTTGACTTGGAAGAAAGAGCCGTTTATTACTGATTCTCTTTTTGGTTCTGTGCTTGAGATTTTAGGGGGCCTTGAATCTATGAAGAATACTCTTGTTTTCATTCTGAAGTTTCCGAATTCGTCTGTTGCTTTTATTGTTATATTGTTGAGACCTTCGTGGAAAGAGAATATTTTCTCTCTTGAAATTCCATATTCGTCGCAATTTCTGCATAATAATCTTGGTCTTGGGTTTGCTGCAAGATTATCTCTTAATTCAATCTTATCAACCATTTGAGAAACTTTTATTTCAAGAGGAATTCTTCTACTATTATAGCTATTATTAATTGGAGAAGAGATATTTATAGAGAAATCTTCTATTGTTGTATTTATTTTGAAGGACCAACTTGTTTGGGAGAATCTTCCTGCATTATCGGAGGCGTTTAGTTTTACTGTGTGGATGCCATCTGAAAGAGTGGATGGATTATGCCTTGCTATTGCGTCTAAGTCTCCTGAATCCAAGACATTTATTGGGACATTGGATCCGTCTAAAAGCATGGCAATGGAAGATTTGTCAATTCCGGAATTTGACTGGTAAATTTCATCTATTAGTGATTGTATTGTTGGTATGTTATTGTTTATGACTTCTGAATTGTTTTCTGGCTCTAAATTTTTGAAAACTGGATTTTGGAAGTCAAATTTAAATGTTTGATTTAACTGGGCTTCAACAGAGCAGTTGAAGTTGCTCCAGAATTTTAAGTTTAGGACACCGCCGGTAGTATTTCCGTTGTTTGTAGAAAACTCCAATCCAAATGGACTTGTGTAATTGAATATTGGATTGTCCCATTTGTAAAAGCTTTGGACGGCTCTCGGGTCTTTCGTTAGTGTGAAAGTTGGCTGTGATATATACCATCCATTTCTTCCATTTGGATTTACTGGAGATATTGATAGCTTTGTTCTTGCGTTTATGTATATCTGGCTCAAAGGAGCATTTACTGTTCTGTTATAGCAGTCTATTGCGACAACTGTCCAGTTCATGAATGTTGATGAAGGTAAAGTTCCGTTGGTAACAATTCTTGAATATGTGTTTCCTATATTGGTTGTTGCATTTAGATTCTTTGATGTAAAGTTAAATACGAATGGGAAATAAACCTGTGAGATGCATGAGGAATTTATTTGGGCCGATACAAGAAAGGAGTCAGTTTCTGTTAAACATTGAGAGGAAATTGATTTGCTTATTATTGTGGTATTCTGGATGGTGCTGTTTGATATTAGCGTGTTGTTTTCGCTTAATTGGTTTAAAATTCCCTTTGTACCATTTTGGAGGAAGAAATTTCCTGTTCCGTCTGGAATACGCTGCCATGTTTTTATGTCCCCATTTGCAGGATTTGAATCAGAAAGATTCCCAGTTGCATCCTGAAGAGCGTTAGAATTATTGAAGAGAAAGACGCTTTCATTATTAGTAACAAAAAGCGATAGATTATCCAAAACATACAAACTATTATTAGATAATGTCAAGCTGGGAAATGAGACTTTTGTTCCGTCCCTGTCTTTTATATACCATCCTGATAAATTCTGTAAACTATCTTGATTAATAATTTCAACCCACTGGGTGGCATTATTAGAACCTGCTGGATTTAATTCAACTTCATTGATTTTTACTGCTCCAGACACGAATGATACAAGGACAATTAAGAATAAACCTGCTAAATACCACCTCTTTGACATAGTGATATTTTGGAGTTTATTTATTTAAAGGTGAGTTACTACTTTCATCTGATGAATATAATAAATAAGAAAGTTACCCATAAATAATTTCCTTTGTCTTTTCAAGAATTTCCTGGCATAGAATGATTAAATCTTCTATCTTTTGTTCCTGTATTGAAATCTTGGCGCTGTATGTATAGTCTTCTCTCATCTCAATTAAACTTGGGTAATTTTGGTTTTTCTGCTCATCCTTATACTTCATCATTTCAAGAAATTTATTATCTATCTCTATTTTATTCTGCTCTTTTAGATATTCAATTAAAGAGATTGTGCAGGATTGATTTCCTGACTCATAACCAAATCTGGCAGAAATAGAAAGAAAGCATTGATATATGCAATAAAATAAAGATTCTACCACTTTATAGCCATATCTGTCTTTATCTAATGAGGCGGCAAAATTCAAATTTTCTTCTGCTTTTGCTAAATGCTCTTTTGCTTTTTCCCTACTCTCTTCTGTCTTTAGCAATCCGCGATGCTTTAGTCGTTTATTCAACTTTTTACATTCTTCTATCTCTTTGTCTGCCTTTTTTAAACACCACTCTACATTTTTAGATGCCTGAGACATCTTTTATTACCTCTATTATTTTATCCTGCCCATGCAATATATATCCTGTTCTTAGTGAGTCTATTACTGCGGGATTTTTCTTTAAGTTTTCTTTTAAATCATCTATTGTCTGGTGTATATCATGAATTTTTTTAAAGAACACTTTATTTTTTTCCTGAATGAAGCTAGATATTTTTTTGTAATTCTGTTTTTTTAAAACAATTATAATATCTACATCTCCTGCATTTTTTGGGTTTTTAATTATAGAACCATAGATAATAATTATTTCTGCATAAATAAAGACAGGCCTAAATTCATCTATCCATCTTTGAGCTTTTTCTATAGATTCTCCAATAAGGAGAGTTTCTAGTGTCTTTCTTATATACAATTCATTTAAATTTAATTTGTAGAAAGTTGCCTTCCCTAATCTTTTGCCTATTACAAATCTTCCTTTTTCAAGCTTTTTTAGTATTTTCAGCGCACCGCGAGAGCTTAAGCCAATTTCTTTTGAAAGAGAATTCGCATTATAATTTGTGCTGAAATCCTTGAATAGTTTAAGCAACACTTCGCCTTCCTTATTGGTTAATGATACCATTATAATTGTATGAACTATTAGTTCTGATGTATGAACTATTAGTTCCTATATAAAGGTTTTGTTTTTTAAAGAGATGTTGTTATTTTTTATTAATGATTTTTTCTTAAGAAGATTTTTATATAGCTCTAATATCTTTTTTAATATAAGATGGAAATACAATCAAGTCCTCATCATTTTGAGAACAAGAGAGGATTTATTTAAGAGCGAGTTACTACTGGGATTTAATGAAGAATTATTGACTTGAAAGTTCAAATACTTCCTGATCGGTGTTTCCTGCTTTGTCTGCTGCTTTAAAGAGTATAGAACCGTTTTCTTTTGGCGTCGATATTGTTCTTGAACATGAGATTTCTTTTAGAACTGAACAGAAGATTCTCCATCTTGGCCATATTGAAGAGTTATCAATATATTCTAATTTGTCAAAATTAGTTTCATTTATTTTTATTGTGAAGTCTGTATTTCTTCCTTTGACTATATAATTTATTTCTTCTATTACTGGTGGTTTGGTATCTATGGAGATAGTTCTTGCCCTACTTACATCAGATTTATTTAATATGTCTATTAAAGTGTAATTATAAGTTATATCTTCTCCATTAAACTCATTTAAATTGATGAATGTAGAACAGACATAATTATCTTTTTCCTTGACACATGCAGACAAATTTAGGGTGCTCTTTCTGAAACCTGTTTTCTTATTTCCATAATTTAAGTATAGAGAAGATGGATTTGCTTCCTGAAATTCTACTTTAAACAATCCTGCTGTAAATCCATTTTCAGGAGATGTTTTTTTAATAATTGGATTTAATGTATCAACAATAAAGCTGATTGTTTCTATTGCTTCTGTGCCTACAGAATTTCTTACTCTTATTGACACATTGTTCTTCCCATCGCTAAAAGGTTTTACTTGATTGTATAGGTTGCACTCTCTGCATAAAGTCCTGAAATTTTTTTCGTCCTGCAAAAGCATAAAGAATTCTGCTTCCATTCCAAAACTAACTGTTACAGGTATTTGCCTTGTTGAATAAATCTGATTCTGAATTGGGGAACTGATATTGAGAAATATTCCTCCTGGAAGAATATCAACTTTTAGATTTTGTTGCACTTGTGCTGCGCTGACTATTGCTATTGACAAAATAGCTATTGTTAATACTTGCATTATTCGTAACCCATCCATTTTCTTTTTTGTTTATATTTCCCGTAATATACTGCTGATAAACCGACTACTATAATTAGTGAGAGGATTATTGCTCCTGTATAATTTGGTATTTGAAATCCGCTCGTGTTAATTGTATTTCCTGTTATTTTTGCATTTCCTGAAATATCCTGATAATTTTCATGATTTGCTGATAACTGCTCCGGGCTTGATGATTTGGTTGAAGTAGATGCGCCCCTTCCTCCGCCACTCGATGAAGATGATGAACTTGATGATTTACTTGCGGACTCGCCGTCTACTATTACTTTAAGCCAGACTGCTAACTGAATAACTGAATTTCCTTCCTGTTGCTGTTTGAAAATTATTGCTCCATGATATTCTCCTACTTTTTTTCCTGTGACACAGATAGAAACATCTCTTTGGATTGCTGATAATTCCTTAGGATAATTTATTATTATATTGTGTTCTGATGAAGAAGTTTTAAATTCTGATATCTTCCACTCGCTGTCTGAACTTTCTGCCCAGACATCTATGACTGAGATTTTTGAAGAATCTGAATCTAAATGTATGCTTTGGCACTGCTCTTCTCCCTTTGCAAGATTAAATGTTAAACTGCTTGGGGAGAATCCTGTAGCTAAAACTCCAGTTATAAAAAATATTGAAAATAAAAAAATAAAAAAATATTTCATATTAAGGTGTAGGCCCTGATACTGTGTAGGTTATTACACCGTTTTGTGTCGCTTGTGCGGCTGCAATTGGAACATTTAATGTTGGAACTGTGCTTTGCATTGTATAAGTGCAAACATCGCTTTCTCCTTCCTTCACGCATGGTAATGTCCAATCTTGCCCTGTTGCTGAAGCTCCGTCAAGCATTAAACCTGTTTGAAATGGAAATCCCGTAATGCTTGCTACAGTTATTGTAACATCAACATTACTGTTTGTCGCATCAAATGTAATGTTTCCATTTGTTGATGGATTGTTACTTGTTCCGGGACTTACTGAACCGAAGTTAACTGTTGTTGGTGATATTACTAAATGAATATCCTGTCCAATTGTTACTGTTACTCCCTGTGTTTCAGCGAATGCACCATGTACAACAAACATTAATATTCCTAGCAATGCCAAAGAAACTAATAATTTTTTCATACCTCTTTTTTACCTCCTTTCATCTTGTTTAAATTATGATTATTTCACATATGAAATATATAAAGTTACAGCATCAATTTTGAGTGGTGACAGGAAGGTTATATAGTAATTGAAAGGTCCTGCGCAACTAAATTGTCAGCGTCGTCTCTGACTATTATTGTCAAATCATGTGTTCCAGATGAAAGGGAGAGACTCTTTATACAAAGCCCGTTTTTCAAAGAGGAGCAAATAGTTCTTTCTCTTGGATGGATGTCAAAATTGTCTATAAAAGTAATTTTATCCAGATTTGTTTCTGTGACATCTATCGTCAGCTCAACTCTTCTTCCGTTTACTAATTGTGATATTGAGTTTATTATTGGAGTGGATGTATCCACTTTTAATTTAAGAGGCCTTGAGCTTACTGAATTTCCTGCTATATCTGTTATTACAGCGTAATATTGTATCTGCTGGTTTGTATATTGTGAAATGTCTTTTTGTATACTGCAGGCATATTTGTTTTTGTCAAGAATACAATCATGGCTGATATTTATATCTGTAGTATTTGCTGCATCCTGCTCGTTGATTATGATTAATTGCAGAGAAGATGGATTGTCTTCCTGGAATTCTATTGTGAATTCTCCGGAGGCAAAACCTCCCTTGGGTTCAGTCTTTAATATTTTTGGCTTCTTTGAGTCTATGAAAAATGTCAGCTCCTTTTCTCCTGGATTGCCTAATAAGTCAACTGCTTTTATTGTTAGATTATTAAATCCTTCATTAAAGCTTCTCTTTTTTGAATATGAGTCGCATTTCGAGCATATTCTCGTCCATTTTCCTCTTCCATTAATATTGTCATAATATGATATTTCTCCAACTTCATTTAGGTCTATGTCTAATAAAGCTGAACGGGATGTTATTATTTGATTTTGAGATGGAGAGTTTATTGTTATCTGGGGAGCCTGATGGTCCAATGCAGAGGTTGAGTTATCAGTTAAACATGTGCCTTGTGAATTGCACGCGTTAAAGTTTGAAGGACAGAAAATTCCAGGGGAGATTTGATTTACGCAGTATTGGCAGGATGTTGAAGTGCATGTTCTATCATGTATGTTTGGATTGCATTTTGAGAATAATGCTTTCTGCCCATTTGTCAAGCAAAGGAGCTGAATATTGGCTGAAGCGAGTGATGAGATTATTATTAGAGAGAATAAGAGAGTTAGAACTATGCAGATATTTCTTAAGTTGTTTTTTGTTTTGGTTTTCATTTTCTTGGGATTGTTATTTGAACAGTTGCTCCCCCATTATCTTCTAAAATATTATTTATGTAATTACTTAATCTTGAAATTAAACCATCGTCTTGCCTATCTCCGAATTCGTGAGTTATCGAATAGCGTACGCATCTAACATCAAGATCATACATCTTTCCATCTACAAGGGGTCTATCTGCTGGTTTTACACCTCTGTAAATCCCAGGTTTTACTGTTACTCTATATGCAAATTGCTCAACTGCTTTTGCTATTCTTGGTTTTACATTAGCTTTTTTTGGTCTTACAATTGGTTTTAGTGATGTTTTTGTCATTTTATCTTTTTTAAGCTTGATATCTTATTGCTTTTTGTTTTTATACTTTTTTGTGATTCATTATACAGAGCATTTCTGACGAAATCTCTGTCCCTCCAACTCTCATGAGTTGAAGGTATTGTTTTTCAATATAATATTTGTCTGACGCAGAGAATTTCATGTTCTCTGTCTCTCAAACCCTCGTTGGCGCACCTTCGCGCGGGGCAATGATAGAGGGTTTAAGAAAAAATAAAAGGAAAAAAAATAAAAAAATAATTGTGTTTCCTTAGATTGCTTCTCCCCAGAACCAAATGCTTCCAGTGTCAAAGTTTCCGTTGCAAGGCTCAGGCAGGCTTAACTTGAAGGTCAAGGCCATTTCTGCTCCTGGTGCAAGTATGTTAGCAGTGTAGTAACCATGAGGCGTAGGACCTATGTGTTGATCCTGAAGGATCTCGTGGCTATCGTAGAATGAATTGGATGTTGAGCCGGTGTCGGCAAATGATCCATATCCAATTGCTACATAACTTTCTGCATCCTTTGGTGATGGTCTACCAACTCCATCGTCACCAAGACTTGAGTAAGCTCCGTTAGTAGCAAAGTATCTGAACGCATCCAAACTTAATTGGTTTGTATCAGGGCAAGCTGCTCCTGAACTTGAGGAATCGTAAAAGTCTGTTCCAGAGATGAACATATCCATCATTACTCCTGAGCCGGCTTCTGCGTCGTTTCCTATGAGCATTGTACTTGAATAGCTGTCTGTTCCTGGTCTAACATGATCAAATGTCATGTCACCATCAATGCTTAAAGCGACTACAGGGTTGAAAAACCAGTATTCGTTCTCAGCCATTGTTCCCTTCAAGCCACCCATGTCTTCTGCTTCAACTGTTATCCAGTGCTCTCCAGCCATGCTCTCTGCTGTTTCAACAGTAAGCTGACAGGTGTAGAATGCCATTGTTCTTGAATCAAAACTTGTAAGATGCTCTTCATCTATTCTAGCATTACATGCTGATGGTATCTCTGAAGGTGATTCAGTGCTACGGACACAATTAACTTCTATGTCATTGCCTGCTCCTTGTGTGGTGCCGACAGTGCCATAAACGTCCTTGACTTTCTGAATACCATTCTTGTCCATAACAAGAACAGTCCATTGAATAGATTCTCCTTCAAAAGCATAATTGTTTATTCTTTCGACTAGAGTTTTACCTCCTGAAGAAACTCTTCCTGGCTCTGTGTTGTCATCCTCGACAATTCTGTCTCCGCACATCCATACCATTGGAGGGAATTCCTCTGTAACGATATTAGGTGTTACGCTTGAGCCAATACTGACTGCAAGAACTGAAGGTACAACAGAAAGCACCATTAGACTTAACGCTAAAGTTATTAAAAGTGTTTTCATTTTTGTTGACCTCCTTTCAGTTATTTGAGTGTGAATGGATTTGTTATTGATGTAATCTAAAAGTAATGTCTCTTTTGTTAATCGCATTAGAAAGCTCATTAATTTTTCTATATAAAGAATATTACACTTCAACGCAATATTTTTGTTGTTACTCGCAGTTGATGGGTGGTTTTTACCGATGATAAAATTATTATTGGATAAAAGTGACGAAAAAGAGGAGATTTTTTGCGGGAATTATTTTATTTATTTAAAAGAACTTTTGGAAAAGTTCTTTGGCTGTTAATTGTGATTAAAATACTACGATGCTTAATCTAAAAATTAAAAATGCGGGGAGTAGGATTCGAACCTACGAAGGCACTAAGCACGCAGGATTTCTCATGAAATCCTAACTTAAACTTTCCTAACGGAAAGCAGACTCTTAAGTCCTGTCCTTTTGACCACTCAGGAATCCCCGCATATTAAAATAGAATTAAAATTGCTTTTAAAGCTTACTATGGCTAATGTTTAAATAATTAGTAAAATAGTTAATAGAAAAGAGGATATGATGGCACTACAGGAAATTTATGATAACTTATGGTACTTTGTTGATTTGACTACAAGAAGCGGAGTGTTTTGGGCAGTTCTTCCTCTGCTGATTGTAACTATACTTACTGTTATATATTACAGAAGAAACAGAAGCGAGAAAGTTGGATGGGATTCTTATTTTACTAACTCACTTATTCTTGTTTTCGTATCTGTTGATTTGTTAAGATATGTTTATACTCTCGGAATTGCTGGAGCGATAAATTATATTGATAATCCATTGAAGAGTTTTGCGATTATATTTTTGCTTATATTTGGATTGTTTGTGAGCAGACTGAACTTCAGCCATTTGCTTCCTGAAAAATTAACCTCATATATAAGCTCTCCAATAATGGTTAATCTTGTTGCTTATATTATTATTTTGTATGTTAATTCTACTTTGGATAATACTTGGGAGATGTTTTCTGCACTTTTGATATTGTTTGTAGTTCTTATAGTTGCTCTTAATTTTATAAGGGTGCTTTTTGACAAACTTTTTGATTATTTGAAGAGGATGAAAAGGAGAGAAAAAATAAGCGATGTGAAGGAAGAAAGGTTTGAGATTGAGGAATTGAAGAGGGAGCTTAAATACAGAGAGAATAAGATGAAGAAATATGAATTTAAAGAAGTTGACAAGGAAAGAAAGGATGATTTAAAGATTGAGAGGATTATAAGGAAGAAGAGGAGATAATTACTTATGTTATTTGTTGGGGGAAGTTGTTAATGGTTAGTAAAATCAAGTTGCTTATGATAGATTAAGTTAAATAAATGATGAGAAGTGTTTTATGTCAAGAACCCTCAGACTAAAGTCAGGGGCGTGTTTTGGTTCTTGAGCATGCTCAAGATTTGTTTTTTCTTCATCACGAACTAAAGTAGGGAGTTTACGAAAAAACAAATCTTGACATATTAATAACTTTTTAATAAAATTATTTGGCTATTTTCATCTCTATTTACAATAAATATCAATCTGAATCAATTTCTCTTAGAATTTTAGATGCATTTGCTGAAATGTGCTGGATTATTTCAGACTCGTGCGCCGAAGGCTTTTCTTCCTTGTATTTTAGTGCTTTTGCGGCACCTGCAATAAGAGCCATCTTCATCTTTTTTATTTCGTCCATTAAATCCTATTGAATGCTGTGTTTATAAGTATTTTGATGATGAAAAAATTATTTGTGCAGAAGCTTTTCAATTATTGAATCTTTTCTTGAAGGCGAGGCATTATCTGATTGATTATCAGGGGAATTTTCTTCTTTTATTGATATTGTGCCGTTTGAAGAATTTTTCTGCTCATTCTGATAGTTTAAATCTACAACTATATTTCCGGAGATTATCTGTAAGCCGTGCTTTTTTATCTGGTAGTACATAAGAGTACCAAGAGCCATGAGAACAATTATTGCGATGATTAATATCATTCCGACAAGACCTTTTTTGTTCATTTGTTTTATAGTCCTAAATGATATTTAAATGTGATTATGGATTTCTGTCTTCAGGGATATAAAACTTTAAATAAGGGTTCGGTTTAATGTTTTGGTAAAAAAGAGGAAATGGAAACGCTAAATAAATTAAAGAGTGAGCTTAAGATAAGGGGCTTCTCTCCTTTGACTGTCAGAAACTATAGTTTCTTTGTTGATAAATTTTTGAAGAGAGTTGAGAAGAACGCTGAAGAATTGAATGAAGATGATGCTAAACTGTATCTGTCGGAGCTGTTTGATACTAAATCTAAAAATACAATCATGCTTGCGGCTGCCTCCTTAAAGTTTTTTTATACTGAAATTTTAAAGAAAGAGTTTGGAAATATAAAGATGCCAAAGAAGGATAAGAGATTGCCGGAGGTGCTTTCAAAAGAGGAAGTGAAAAAAATGATTGAGGGTGCTGATAATGAGAAGTCAAGACTCATAATTTCAATGCTTTATTCTTCTGGACTGCGAGTTTCTGAACTCGTTAATCTAAAGATTGAAGACTTAAATTTTGGGGAGAAGACTGGATGGGTGAGGAAGGGAAAGGGGAGCAAGGATAGACTGTTTGCAATTTCTGAAGGGCTTGCTACGGAGTTGAAGGAATATTTGTCTGTAAAAAAAGAGCATAAATATTTATTCTCGAAAGATAAGCCCTTGACTACGAGAAATATTCAGAAGATAATAAAAGGCATAAGGACGAGAGCAGGTGTTAATAAGAAAGTTACTCCTCATACTTTGCGTCATAGTTTTGCGACACATTTGTTAGAACAAGGGACGGATATTAGAATGATTCAGAGTTTATTGGGGCATTCTTCTTTAAATACAACGCAGGTTTATACTCATATTTCAACTGACCAGATTAAGAAGGTGAAAAATCCTTTAGATGGATTGGTATAAAAATTGATGATATTATTTGTTGAAAGATGTTAATGATATCAAAAAGTCTTTTAGTTTATTTCTTAGACTTTTGGATGCTCAAGATGCTAAATCTTCTAAAGCATCTTGACATGAACCAGAGTTGTTGTTAAACATTTAACTTAAATTTATAATACTTAGCCTATCAAGATTTTTATATTATCAATAATTTTAGCAAATTATCTGTAAGACTTCTGTCTCTTTGCTCTTGCTTTTGAATCTCCGGGCTTTCTTGTTTCTTTTCTTCTGGAGTCTGCTACTACCAAGTGTCTGTCATATGCAATGAATGCTTTTCTTAGAACTTCAGAGCCTGTAATTTCTAAAAGGGCTTTTGCTATTGCTAATCTTGCTGCCTGTATCTGCCCTTCTTTTCCTCCGCTTACTGTTTTTATATGAAAATCAAATTTTAGTTCGTCTCCTATAACTGACTGGTATATTCTTAATGGTTCTGCTAGGGCTAGGCGGGGAAATAAATTTAATTCTTCATATGGAAGATAATTGTAAAATATTTTTCCTGTTCCATTTTTAATGAAAAGCTTTGCTACTGCAGTCTTTCTTTTTCCGGAAATTATTTTTTGTACCATTTTAAATTTCTGCTCCTATGTGCTTAAGAGTAGTTGTTGTAGTCTTCTTTTCTTTGCCTGCGTGGATTTTCTTTGAAGATTCGTATTCACTTGGGGTTCCACTATAACAAATTATTCTTTTGAGGGCTGCTAAACCACGGCCCTGCTTATATGAGAGCATTCCTCTTATTGTTCTTTTTAAAATTCTTTCAGGAGTCTTTGGGAAATGTGGGCCGTTAAGAGAAGAACCTCCTCTTGTTCTTGCTTCGTGGTATTCTCTTATAATTGTTTTATGTCTTCCTGTAACTATTGCCTTCCCACAGTTTACAATTATGACTTCGTGGCCTAAAAGAGACTGCTTTGCTGCATAGCTTGCTAATCTGCCCAAAACTGCATTTGTTGCGTCGATTACTATTTTTTCTGTCATGTTTTATGTTAAATTGCTAAGGTTATTTAATTGAAATCCATAATTAATGATATAAATCAGGGTATTGTCTAACCTTACTTTACTTATTAAACTTACAAGATTTTTTACATTAATTACTTCTTTTCCATTAATACTATTACCAGTTATTTTATTATAATTTATCATTGTATTAATTTAACTCCTTCAAATTTTGGATTTCTTTTAATTTCTTCTTTTATTTTAACAAATTCTGATTTTGATTCTTTCAATTTTTCTTTTGCGTGTTCTGATATTGAAAGTGCTACGAGAACAACTTTCTTTGTTAGGTTGCCTTCGGATAAAATTTTTCCTGTGATTAGAATTGTATCTCCTGCTTTTGCCTCTTTATCTATTTGTGAGAGATTTAATGATTTCTGCTTGTTTGAGGAACTGGCTAAAGTTTTAGCTATTTTATTCCATGGCTTGTGCTTTAAAGCTAAAGATATAGTTTCTACCAGCTCTGAATTTGTCTTGTTTCTCAAATGAGATTTTATTTTTGTTCTGCTCAACTTCTGCATATTTTCATCTGATTTCTAAGGTATTTAAACTTAACTTATAGGAAAGATTTTTATACCTAAATGTGTATAAGTGTGTATGAGTATTAGAGTAAAGAAAGATGACAAGAAAATAAGAGTGAATATTACTGTTGATAAAGAATTGTTGGAAAAGGCAAAGACGAGAATGGAGCTATTTGGAGGTAAATTGAGCACGATGTTTAATGCTTATCTTTCTGACTTCGTAACTACAATGGACAAGAAGTTCAATGAGAATCAGAAGACTCTGCAGAATAGGGTTGAGGAGCTGGAGAAGAAGTTGAAGAAGATGGAAGAGAAGTGATTGACCATCACACTTATAAACGATTTAATTTTAGTTTTTATATGCGGGGATGCCGGAGTGGTCAAACGGGTATCGTTAAGGCCGATATGGCTTAGTGCCTTCGTAGGTTCGAATCCTACTCCCCGCATTAATTAAAAATGGAATCAAAGCAATTATTTGACAAGTATAATGAAGGAAGACATTGGGAGAAACATCCTATAATTTATGCAGAGAGATTTGTAAATTTTTTAAAAAAGCAAAATTTCAGAGGACTATTGGTAGATATTGGATGTGGAAATGGAAGAGATGTTAATTTCTTTCAACAGCATGGACTTAAAGCAATAGGAATAGACTATTCGGATAAAGAAATTAAAATTTCAAAAGATAATTATCCAGAGTGTGAATTTGAAGTACAAAATGCAGAAGAATTAAAGTTTAAAGATAAAAGCGTCGACGCCTTTTATATGATTAATGTAATACATTACTTAAGGAAAGACAAAGCTCTACAAGAAGCTTATAGAGCACTAAAAAATAATGGATATTTTTTCATACATTTTAATATCTCTATAATAGATAAAGAAGGCCATGTAGATTACAGACACCAGGAGAGCGATATTTTGAATCTAGTCTCAGATTTCCAAATTGTAGAAAAGAGAATTTTTGAAAGACATGATACAATACCTAAAGATCACACGCATAAGATAATGGAATTAATTCTTAAAAAATGAGAAATATAAAATCGGTAATTTACTCTTTGTTAGCATTGGCTTGTATGATATTAGTATTTGCAATAGATTGGTTTTTTATTATTCCTGCAGTAATATTATCTTATTTAAGCTGGAGAGAATTAATTAAGTAATTATTTCATCGCTTTTTCAAATTCATCTAAGTTCTCTGTAAGAGCTTCAATTGCCTTTGACATTATGTCCTTAGCGGGCATGTTTCCGTATGATTCTATTACAAATAAAATTTCTTCAGAATCTGAAACTGAATCTTTTTTCTTTTCATTTATTGCGTCGACTTCTGATTCATTTAAATCGCAGAACCATTTAGCGCCTTTCTTCTCTGGTTTTATGAGAGATTTTGACTTTTCTATTATTTTGTCTGCTTCTGGGAATGAATTAACTTCTATTAATCTTCTGTAATAGCAGAGTCCAGGGATAAACTTGGCGTGGGTTGTTCCTTTTCCGAGAACGGCTGTGGCTACTAATTCTAATTTGTTTTCATCGCCTAATATTGTCAGGGGCATTTTTGGATAGATTATGTCTCCATCTCCCTTTAAATCTGAAGCGTAGACTGTGCATGGACCTTCTTTTGAAAGCTTAAATTCTATCGCTGTTTTACTATTCATTGATTTTTCAGTTTTAATAGGGATAAGACCAAGACGAAGAGCTAAATTTTCGTCATAGAGAGCAGAGTCATTCTTATAAATTTCAACATCTTCAATTGCAAGAGTTGGGACTTCTGAAACGGAACGCCTTATTGAGTTTGCAAGAGGCTCATTCGCAGGCATTCTTATGACAAGTTTCTCGGGTGTGTTTAATATTATTTCCATTGTAAATTTATGAAAAGTTGGGTTTTAAAGATTTGCTTTTCAAACTCTCCTACCTCTCTTCCCTCCAGCTTTTTTAGGGCCCCCACGCGGAACTTTAGTTACATCCAAAATATTAATTATGTTGAATCCTTCCTTGCTTAAGCTTTTGACAGCTGCGTGAGCTCCGGGACCGAAGCCCGTGCTGTTTGTCTGCGCTTTCATTCTTACATAAAGAGATGTAATTCCCAAGTCTTTTGCTCTTTCAGCAGCTTTTTTTGCGACGAACATAGCTATAGTAGGATTTGACTTAAGTCTGGAGTGCTTTGTTACCATTCCCCCTGTTATTCTTGAAATAGTGCTTCCTGATAAGTCGGTTATGTGGACTATGGTATTATTTGGAGTGCTGTATATGTGGGCAATCCCTGTTTTATCTTCTTTATTTTCTTTAGTAATTTCTTCTTCTGTTATTTCCTGAATCTCTTCTATGGGCTTCTCTTCTATTGTTTCGCTCTTCTCAGCATGTTCAATTTTCTTCTTGGGCATTTTCTGATTCCTCCTTATTTTCTGAAGATTCTTCTTTTGCTTTAACTGGTTCACTAGACTTCTTTACAACTATAGTGTGTTCAAGATTTAAAGGAACTATGTAATTTGGAATATTTATTACATTTCCTCCAACTATAACTTTTTTGTGAACTATGAACTGCCTTGCCTGCTTTGGAGTTGAGGCAAGTTTCTTTCTTACAAGAACTGTCGCTAATTTTCTTTCCAAAAGATTTTCAACTTTCAGATTTAAAACGTCAGCAAGAGAGTTTGTGTTGAGTCCTAGAGCTTTTAACTTTGACAAAAATACTTCCTGATCTTCTCTTGATGACCTTGCGAGGTCTTTTGCCCTTCTTCTAAAATAATTAACACGCGCGAGAGATTTCCATATCTCCCTTTTGGTTTTCAAGCCATATTTTTTTAAAATAATATTTTCTTCTTTAATTCTTACTGACTCAAAAGCCTTTTTTGGCCTTACAAAAAGTTTTTTCTTTCTTAACATATTTTATTTAAGTTAAAATTTAATTCAAAGCTGCCAAAATTATTAGTTGAGAGAACATTATTAAGGTTAAAACCAGCCTTATTGTTTATCATTATCTTTTTTCCAATTATATTATTTATCCTATTATTTGCTGAAAGACGATTATTAATAAATGAACCAGAGTTATTGATATACTGATAATTATTATTAACTATTTTTTTACTTATTCTTTTACTGAACATCTTATTTTTTGTCATTTGTTTTTTTTGGAGCTGGAGCTTCTGTTTTCTTCATTACTCCGACTGCTTTTCCTCCTGTTCTGAAGTGTGATCTTGTTCTTTGTCCTCTTACTGGGAGTTTCATTGAGTGCCTTATTCCCTTGTATGACTTAATCTTCTTCATTCTCTTTATGTCAAAGTCCCTCTTCATTTCTAATTCTGTTCCGAATAAGTGGGAAGAAACTCCTGTTTCAGGGTCTGAACGCCTGTTTTTCATGAAATCTGGCGCCTTGAAATGTGTTATTGCATCTTCTAATTTTTTTAACTCCTCTTTTGATAATTGAGAGAATTTTTTTGTTTTTGGCAATCCTGTAGTAATACAAATAGCATTTGAAATTGCCCATGATATTCCTTTGATTCTTGTTAATCCAGAATAAACATTTTTCTGCCCTGGAATATCGTATGTGAGAATTCTTACAAGTGATTCATACTCGTCTTCTTTCTGCTCCTGCTTCTGCCTTTCTAAAGCTTTTTCAGGTTTTTCTTTAACCGGTTTCTCTTGCTTCTTTTCTTGTTTTTTTTCTTCTGCCATTTTATTTTACGAAGAGATTAAATCTCTGTCTTTCTGAAAGCTCCTCGATTATTCTTTTCTCGATTGCTCTCCTTGGGTCTGGTACGCTTTTTACCCTGTTCTTTATGTCCTCAAAAGACTCAAAGGGTTTTTCTTCCCTTTCCTTTACTAAATCCTGCGTGTGTTTCTTTCCAAATCCTGGCAGAAGTTCTAGTTGATGCAATCTGGTGTTAATTGGCTGAGCATTGTTGAAGAAGTCTACATATGTCTTCTCCTGCTCCGCAACAACAGATTCGATGAACTCCTGCAGTTGGATCTTCGCAGTCTCGGTCAGTTTGTCTTTTGACAATCTGCCAGCTATATAGTATATCTTATCTCTCTTTTCCGGACCTATATAAACCTTTTCCTTTGGTGCTAAATTAATGCCTCTCCTTGGAATAAGTTCTAACAAAACTAAAGTTTTAGTTCCTATAGCTTGTGCTATGGGGGACATTCTCTTCCCCATGGGATAACCATAAGGTAGGTAATCTAAGATTAGTGCATTTTCTTCTTTTTCCATGTTCAATATTTCTTGACAATTTCAATAATTGCATTTGATTCCTCCTCTGATAGTGAAACATCTGTGAAAAGCTTGTTGACTTCCTCTGAACTTTTAGGAAGAAAATCAACTACTTTTACCATGTCTGCTTCCCTTATTTTTACATTGTTTAGGGTTGTCAACTCGGCTTCTAATTCTTTCGCTTTTTCTTTTGACAACTGTGTGAACTTTTTCATATACTCCTCTAATGCTTTTTTTTCCTCTATATCTTTAATGTAAGTTTTTACTTCTGCTAATGCTAGTGGTTTTTTTGCTAAGATGTTCATTTCGGCATGTCCTCAATTTTTTTAAGATGAATAGGCCTCAAAAGGTATAATTTTGGCTTGTTTAAATCGTTGATTAAAACTGCGTAGGCAGACCCTCTTTTCTCTATTACTTTTCCTGTTCTTCCCTGTATTGTTTTCTTGTATCCAAAGCTGTGGCTAAGTTCTTTTACAACTGCGACGGAATCGCCAGGGTTGAATTTTTGGAAGAATCTTGTGAATGAGATTTTCCCGCGCTGTCTTGAATTCTTGTGAGTTAACATGTTATTTAGAGGAGAAAAATAGTTTTTAAAGCTTCCTATAATAAAATTAGGAAAGGAGTCTTCTAGGGTTTGTTTCTGCTTTTCTTGGATGGTAAGTAATTATATCTCTTTTGAAGTTAGTATTAAGATATCCGTGCGGGTTAACTTCGTCTGAAAGATCCATGGGTTCATCATCCATATGAGCAAGATGATCTTCTTCAGGAGTTAGTCCATCAAAGAGCATCATCTCAAGTTCAAATATATCATTTTAACCTATCTGGCATATTAATTATTATGTGAACTAGTATTTTAATGTTTTCTTTAATAAAAATATGAATTATCTTCGCTGCTGTCTTGCAATAGAAGGATTTGTTACTGAGCCCTGATTGAGGTCACCGGCTTCCCTTGCTGATTCCATGTTGCCCACGATAGCTGCAAACATTTTTTCTCCCCAGACGCCTATACCACAGCGTTTGCAGACATCGATAACAGAATTGTCCTCAATTTGAGTTTTACAATAGATGCATTTCTTAACCATTTTTTCATAAGAAACCCATGGTTTCTTGTCTCAGAGCAACTTTCGTTCTCTGGGCCATCAAGAACTGAAAGTTCTTGAGGTGTTCAACTTCCTTTTCAATAGCCATAGTTTTTTCCTCTTTTTATTTCGTTGTTTGGAGAGAAGAGTATTTAAACTTTCTTGTGATTTTTATAATATATGAGGATAAAAAAGAAATTGTATTTCTGGATTGGGATTTTTATATTAATTTTAATGGTGTTAGCTTATCTTTATAATGTGCCGGTTATTGGAGATTATGGATATACTGTAAATGATTCTCTTCTGGGGATTTTAATATTTCATAATCCTTTTGTTTTAGGATTGTATTTCTTAATTGTTATTGTTTTGATTGTTATTGGAATTAAAGGGAAGATTTAGGTTAAAGCAGAAGATTTAAGAATAACAAAATATCACAAATTGGTATGGAAAAGATTGAAAGGGGGAATGTTAAAATGAATGAGCAGAATTTAGATGGAAGCAAAGAGCTAACCATAAAGATAAGAAAAGACCAGATGTGGAAGTATTCTACTTTTATTCTTGCGGCTGTATTAATTGTTGTGGCTTTCTTTTACTTCTCAGCAGGAAAAGGAACACCAACTGCAAATGTAGTAAATAATCCTGGACAACAGGTACCAACTGCCGCGGCGCAGGTTACGGCAAGCGCAGACAACGATGCGGTTGAAGGAAATAAAAATGCTCCTGTGACAATCATAGAGTTTTCAGATTATCAATGTCCATTCTGCAGAAAGTTCTTTACTGAAACACTTCCTTCAATAAGAAAGGATTATGTTGAGAAGGGAAAAGTAAAAATTGTTTTCAGAGACTTTCCACTTAGTTCACTGCACCCAATGGCTGAAAAGTCGGCGGAAGCAGCGGAGTGTGTAAGGGAGAAAGGCGGAGATAAAGCATATTTCAAATTCCATGATAAAATGTTCCAAGAACAGAATATTTTAGACAGCGGAAGTGCTATGGGAGCAGTTACAAAAACAGCTACATACACGAATGATGATTTGAAGAAATGGGCTAAAGATTTGGGATATGATATTTCATCGTGCCTTGATACAGGAAAGTTTGCTTCTGAAGTTGCCAAAGATGCAGCAGATGCGCAGGCAGCCGGAGGACAGGGAACACCTTACTTTGTAATTAACGGAAAGGCATTGAGCGGAGCTTATCCTTATGATTCGTTCAAGCAGATAATTGATGCAGAATTAGCCAAGTAAATTTATTTTTTATTTTTATTTTTGTATTTTTGTTTTATGGAGGAAAAATGCCAGGAAAACTAAAATATTGTATAAGACAAAGAAAAGCTCAAACGGATACAGAAAGATACGGTGGGAGTATGGTTCTGGAGATTATACAAAAAGGATGATAGGAAGACTAAAGCCGGAGGATTTTATAGAAGGAGTGGATGCTTTAAGAGAGGATGAAAGAGAAATAAGAGACAGGATGATAAAACTTGAAAGAGAAAATCCTGCAGGAGCTAGGCCTAACAGATTGTCGTCAAGATAATTAATAAATGCGAAAGTTATTTATTAGGAGAAATAATTAATAATGATATTGATATTTAGTGATAAGATATTTAATCATTCTTTATCTGTAAGTATGGCTGTTAAATCATCTAATCTGATACACACTTTTGTAAGCATTTTATATGCTAGAACAGATTTTCCTCTGGTATATTGAGAAGACTCGCTTCTTGGAACATGTAGTGTTTCGTGTTGAGGAGGAGATAGAGATAATCTAGTAACTGCCCAAACGGGCGTATACACATGTATTAAATCATCAAAGATATATAGTCCATCCTTATCCCCCTCTTTTGTGTAAACTCCTGATTTAATTTGCTCTCTATGAGCATCTTTAAACTCTGACTCTCGTACTTGTTGCGTGGTTGGCATTTTTGTGAGATATTTTAATTATTTATAATTATTTGTATTTTCTAATATATTGATTGAATTTTACCAGTATGAATTTCTTGGCGAATTGTGGTAAAAGTAAGGGGTTGAAGAACTAAATGAATATCTTGAATTTGAGTAGCTTGACAGTCTTGACCATTTTGCAATGTCTCTTCTTTGTGTATCTGTTCTGAATGTTGCGAAGGAATCCGCAACAGCAGGTGATGTGAAAGTTGTTGGGAGTGCGATGTTATCATTTCCGTGATATCTGTATAAATCTCCATATCCTATTCCATCATATCCATAGTTTAAAGGAGTGTATGGGTTTGGGGTGTTTATTGTGTGTGTTAATACAAAACCACGGTCTTTTCCTGCAATGTCTTCATTATACTTCCATGTTTCAGAAAATTGAGAATTGTCGTAATAACTATAAGCTGAAACTGAGCTGATTAAGAATAAAACTGATAGTGCTAATGTAGCTAAGATTGCTGTTTTCTTCATGTTTTTATTGATTTGTTTATATATTTAAATGTTTGGTTTTGTTGTTATTTTATAGGGACATAAAATTTAACAAGAAATGTTTAAATAAGATTATTTTTATTTGTGGTTATGTCGCAGGCAATTGCTTTTGGAGATGATAATGTTCAAGGAGATATGATGAGTTATGCTTTGCTTGATACTGCGAGACATTTGGAAAACGCAGGATATATTTCCACAGACCTTCTTGGATTGAGGGTAAAGACGCTGAGTGATTTGAGAGACCCAAGATTGTTTATATCTAGATCTGGAATACAATCATCATTACAGTTTAATGCATTGATGCCTTCTAATCCGGTGGTTGGGCAGCTGCATTTAGATGGAGGTGCTGGAGCAAAGAGGCAATTTGATTTAAAACTTTATGGAGAACATGATGCTCAAGTATTAACTGATATTGTAAGAGAAAATGCTCTTAAATATGGTTTGTCTTTTACACATTTATTGGTGTCTCCTACGCCTTCTGCTTTGAGAAATTTAATAGGGTAAGATTTATAATATAACAAGCATATTTCTTATTGTTAAATAAAGAGGAATTATGAAAGTAGCAATCAATGGGTTTGGAAGAATAGGGAGAGCAATTCTAAGGATATGTATTGAGAAAGGAATTTCAGTTGTGGCGATAAATGATATTCATGGTGCTGATGATGCTCGGTATTTACTGCAGTATGATTCTGTTTATGGAAAATATGATGAGGATGTTTCGGCTGGAAAGGATTTTATTTCTGTTGGAGGAAAGAAGGTTAAGGTTTTGAATGAGATGGAGCCGGAGAAATTGCCTTGGAAAGCAATGGGAGTTGATATTGTTATTGAGAGTTCAGGAGTTTTTACTGGTAAATCTAGTGCTTCCAAACATTTGAAGGCGGGAGCAAAATATGTTTTGATAACTGCACCTGCGAAGGGAGGAGGAGTTTTAACAATTGTTCCTGGAGTGAATGAGAAATGGATGAAGAAGAATGATAAGATAATTTCAGTTGCTTCCTGCACTACTAATTGTTTGTCTCCAATTGCTAAAGTAATTAATGATAAGTTTGGAATAAAGAGAGCAATTATGACAACTGTTCATGCTTATACAAATGACCAAGTTATTCAGGATAGTTTTCATAAAAAGAAAAGAAGAGGGCGCGCAGGAGCTTTGAATATTATTCCTACTACATCTGGAGCAACAGAAGCAGTTGAGGAAGTTATTCCTGAACTGAAAGGTAAAATTACTGGATTAGCTGTTCGTGTGCCTGTTCCTTGTGGGAGTTTAGTTGATTTTGTTGCTGAACTACAAAAAGATTTTGATGTTGATAAAATAAATAGTGCTTTGAGGAGTGCAGCTTCTGGAAGCATGAAAGGAATTATTGAATATAGTTCAGAAGAGTTAGTTTCAAGTGATGTTATTGGTAATTCGCATTCAACTGTTGTTGATTCATTATGCACACAGAAGGAAGGAAATATGGTTAAGATATTGGCTTGGTATGATAATGAATATGGTTATTCGTGCAGGGTTGTGGATGTTATTGGGATGTTGAAGAAGTTTTTGTAACATGATATACAAAACATTAGATGATATTGATGTAAAGGGAAAGAGAGTTTTATTGAGGAGTGATTTGAATTCTGAATTACACAATGGGAAGGCTGTTCTTTCTGATAGGATAATTGAGTCTGCTAAAACTATTAATGAGTTGAAGAGGAGGGGGGCAAAGGTTATTGTGGTTGCTCATCAGGGGAGGAAGGGAGAGAAGGATTTTACTTCTTTGATATCACATAGTAAATTATTGAATAAATATGCAAAGATAAAATTTGTGGATGATGTTATTGGTAAGAAAGCGGATGAGGCGATTAATTCATTGAAAAATGGAGAGGCGATACTGCTTGAGAATATAAGGAAGATTGATGACGAAGTTAATTTGGGAAGAAAAAATAAAATTGTTGATTTTTTCAAAGGGAAGATTGATTTTTATGTTAATGATGCTTTTTCTGTTTGTCATAGAGAACATGCGTCTGTTGTTTTGTTGCCTAAACTTGTTGAGGAAAGAGCTGTTGGAAGATTGGTTGAGAGGGAGTTAAAGCATTTAGATAAGATAAGAGGTAAAAAGTGTTTGTTTATATTGGGAGGAAATAAGACAGATAATGCTTTGCTGTTGGGAGGTGGAAGGAAAGTTTTGACAACTGGTGCTTTTGCTAATCTTTGTTTGATGGCTAAAGGATACGATTTGGGGATTTCAAATACTAAGTTTTTGGGAGATAAAATTAAAATTATAAAGGAAATGAAGAGTAAATTGAAAGATGTTAAAACTCCTATTGATGTTGCATTGAAAGTAAATGGGAAGAGGATGGAGCAACTGGTTTGGGATGCGCCTTTCAAATATCAAATACTGGATATTGGACATGCAACAGTTGAAGAGTATATACATAGAATTGAAAAAGCTGATGCAATATTTATGAAGGGAACTGCTGGATTGTGTGAAGATAAAAACTTCTGTTATGCGACTTTTAGATTGCTGAAAGCGATTGCTTCTGCTAAAGGACATAAGGTATTGAGCGGAGGACATTTATCAACTGCCTTGAGAAAATTTGATATTTCTAAAAATAGATTTGATTATGTTTCTCTAAGCGGAGGAGCGACTGTTAATTATATTATTGGGAAGAAGCTGGTTGGACTGGAAGCTCTGAAAAAATGAAATTTGAATATACTCAACATTGGATAGAACAAAAGATTTTTAGACCAGAGATAACAGATGATGTTATTGAATATTGTATATTAAATTCTACCAAAATAAATGATAGAGATTGGAAAAATGCTTATAATTCTATTTCATATATTCCTCCATCTGGAAGGAAGCTAAAGGTTGTTTATAGAGAGATTTATAAAGGAGAAGGCAAAACTATAAAAATAATAACGGCTTATTGGTTGGACTAAAATGAAGAAGAATTGGTATGATAAGGAAGAAGACATCTTGGGTGTCAGAATAAGAGATGGAGAATACTGGAAGAGTATTGAGCTACCTAATGGTATAGTAATTGATATTTCAAAGGATGGACAGATTATTGGTATGGAGATACATAGGGCAAGCAGGATTTTTTCTGGCGATAAAAAGATAATAATAGAAGATGCCGAGAGGTCTAAATAACAACACTTAAAAATAAGATTTGTCATTTATAAAGATAATAAAGAGGGAAGAAAGAAATGAAATTAAGAAAATTTCAATTACTCGCAACGAGAGCGATGCTCTCGAGCATGTCAACTTTTGCAAGTTATCATACAATAAGAGGTATTGCTTCGTAAGATGACAAAATATGATGTGATTTGTGTAGGAAGTGCGACTGTGGATACTTTTGTCTTTAGTGATGTTGAGGAGCATAGGCATAATGGACATGTGGAGATGTGTTATATTGCAGGTTCTAAGATTTTAATTAAGAAGATTTATTTTAAGAGCGGAGGAAGTGGAACGAATACGGCTGTTGGTTTTAAGAGAATGGGATTACGGTCTGCTTTCTTAGGTAAGATGGGCGCGGGAAATAATTCTAATATTGTTATGGAAGATTTGAATAAAGAGAGAGTTCCATTCTTGGGAATTAGAGATAAGAATGTTCATACTGGATATTCTGTAATATTAGATAGCGAGGGTAAAGATAGAACAATATTAACATTTAAGGGAGCAAATGATGAATTGAGATATAATGAGGTAAAATTAAATGGTATGGATACGAAATGGTTTTATTTTGGTTCTATGTTAGGAGAAAGTTTTGAAACAATTGAGAAGTTAGCTGAATATGCTGGTAAGAAAGGGATAAAGATTGCTTATAATCCAAGTATTTATCAGGCAGAGAGAGGGGCTAAATATCTTGGAAAAATATTGAGAAATACAGATGTTCTTGTTTTAAATAAAGAGGAAGCAGAGGCACTTTCTGGGGATAAGGGTGATAAAGTTTTTTCTAAATTACGGAGTTTTGGACCTAGGATTGTTTGTGTTACTGATGGAGAAAATGGAAGCAAGGTTTTTGATGGAGAACATTTGTATATTTCTCATGTGCATAAAGTGAAATGTGTTGAGAAGACAGGGGCTGGAGATGCTTTTGCTTCTGGATTTGTTTCTGCGATAATAAAAGGAAGAGATATTGAAACTGCTATTAATATTGGAAATGTAAATGCTGAATCTGTTATTCAGCATATTGGAGCTAAAAAAGGATTGTTAACTTGGGGAGAAGCTGAAAGTATTATAAAGAAAAAACCTGTTAAGATTGAAAAGGTGATTAAATGAAGGTTAAAAGATATTTGGTAAAATATGGCTTAGTTTCTTTAATTTGTTTAATTTTAGTAATAGTTTTTATTATAACGCTAATTGATTTTAATAATCCTGCAGGTTGTGAAGGTTATTCTCCTTGTAGTCCTGGTCTTTTTCCTTTATACCTAATATTTTTTATTTTAGTTGTTGTTTTAATAAAATGGTTATATGGCAAAGTTGATTGGTATGCTGTATCAAATGTAAAAGGTAAAGGAGATAAGAAGAGAAAATGAAAATAGCTTTTTTTGAGGCGGATGCTCGGGAAGAGAAATATTTTAGAGATAATTTGAAATTAGGAGGAAAACATAAAATGGTTTTCTATAGGAAGGAGCTGGATGAGGTTGGAAATGGGGGAATTGGTAAGATAAAAGATGCTGAGATTCTTATTGTTTTTATACACTCTCCTGTAAATAAAGAATTTTTGGGGGAGATGCCTAAGCTGAAATATATTGCTACAATGTCAACTGGATTTGACCATATAGATATGACTGAATGCAAATACAGAGGAATTGAAGTAAGTAATGTTCCTTTTTATGGTGAGAATACAGTGGCGGAGCATGCGTTTGGATTAATATTAACTTTGTCAAGAAAATTGTATTGGGCAATTGAAAGAACAAAGAGAGATGATTTTTCACTTAAAGGTTTAGAAGGGTTTGATTTAAAGGGGAGGACATTAGGAGTTATTGGTGCTGGACATATTGGACAGCATGTTATAAGAATGGCTCATGGATTTGATATGAATGTTATTGCTTATTCGCATAAAGTAGATAAAAAACTGGGGGGAAAAATGGGATTTAGATTTGTTTCTTTGAATGAACTTTTGAAAAAGAGTGATGTAATTACTTTGCATGCTCCATTAAATGAACAGACAAAGCATATGATAAATATGAAGAATATTAAATTGCTTAAGCATGGAGCTTATTTAATTAATACTGCGAGATGAGGTTTAGTTGAGACTAAGGCTTTGGCTTATGCTTTGGACAGAGGTATTCTGGCTGGGGCTGGGCTGGATGTTCTTGAAGGAGAAGATGATATGGTTGAGGAAGGCACTCTATTGAGAAATAAAAAGAAAGTGAATGATGAAGAGTGGAAGACTTTTTTGATGAACCATGAGATGTTGAAAGATAAAAATGTAATTGTTACTCCTCATATTGCCTTCTATACTAAAGAGGCTGTTGAGAGAATTTTAGATACAACTATTGGAAATATAAAGGGATTTTTGAAGGGGAAAGTTGTGAATAGAGTAGAATGAATTTATTTAAAAAAACGGAAGTTTTAAAAGATTAAAAATACTAAACGGAACATGAGAAAAGAAATGTTAATAGGTATTTTTGCTTTTGTTATTGTAGGAATTTTTTTATTGAATGTCGGTTTTGTAAGTGCTGCTTCTTCAAGCGGAGCGTGCCAGATTGGCGTTGCTCTTGTAAATCAGGACCCTTATCCTGCTGTCCCAGGAGATTATGTGAAAATTGTGTTTCAATTGACTGGTGTTGATAATCCTGACTGCGGGAAAATTACTTTTGCTGTTAATGGGGTTTTTCCTTTTAGTCTTGATCCGGGAGTGCCAAAAGAGTTTGTTGTTCGTTCTGGAATTTATTCAAAAGACTTTCCTTCTTTCTATCTTGCACCCTTTAAGTTGAGAGTTGACAAGGATGCTCTTGATGGCGACAATGTTTTGAGTGCTTCATATTCAACTTCTGTTGGAGCAAATGATTTGGTTTTTGAGAAGGATTTTAATATAAGCGTTCAGGATTTAAGAGGAGATTTTGAAGTTTCTGTTAAAGATTATGACTCTTCAACAAATACGATAAGCTTCGATATATTAAATGTGGGGGAGAATAATGTTGGGGCGCTTACGGTTGATGTTCCAAAGCAGGACAATTTTGCTGTAAAGGGAAGTAGCAGGAATATAGTTGGAAGTTTAGATGCGAATGAGGATACAAGTTTTAGTTTTGAGGGGATTCCAAAAGATGGAGATATTAATTTGAAGATATCTTATACTGATAAGATAAATGTAAGAAGGGAGATTGACAAGACAGTTCATTTTGATTCTTCTTACTTTAGGGGAAGAGTTAAAGACCAGCAAAAAACTTCTTATTGGTGGTATGTTGGAGGAATTGTAGTTGTTGTTGGAGTTATATGGTGGTTTAGGAGAAGAGCAAAGAAGAGAAAGGAAAAGGCAATGAATCATCATAAAGAGAGATGATTGATACTATTTTTAATATATAAATAATTAAAAAGTATGTAAGAGTTAATTCATTATGGTGAATGAATTGGGTAAAAAGGGAAGGAGAAATTTTGATATGAAGAGATTATTTGAGCCAGTTATTCCTGAAATGCGAGGAGAGAAAGAATTGTTGTTCCTCTTGAATTTAGAGTAGATTCTGCAACTACTACAACTCAAAGAGTTTATCAGTCTAATGGATGGCCTCAAACTTATTCTGGAAGCTCAAGTAATTTGGTGCTTGATGTTTCTTCAGTTGACTCTAACATTCCTGTCAGAAAGATTGGATACCTTGGAAATGCAAATATTGATGCCGGAGATAGAATAAGAGCATATTTAGTTAAAAGTAGAGAAATTGAGGGAAAGTCGATAGGGCAGATTTATGGAGGCAAGGAATGTCATGAAGTCTGGTATGTTGAAAGGGACTTTAAAGAAGAGGAAGAAGCTGACAAGGTTGAGAAGCTTGGACAAGATGGAAAAGTTCTTCATACTTACAAATAAATTTATTCATACCTCAATGCCTGAACAGGTCTAATCTTTGTTGCTCTGTAAGCAGGCCATAATCCTGAAAGGGCTCCAGAGAGAAGGGCGAAGAGAAGACAGCCAAGGATTAAGTACCAAGGAGTTGCTGCCTGAAGGAGATTTGTGCCTAATTGATTTATCGCTATATATTGAATTGCGTAGCTGATAGCTATACCTAAAGTAACGCCGAGAACGCCTCCTACCAGACCGAGGAGGCCGGCTTCAATTAGGAAGATTGTTAAGATGTCTTTGTTCTGTGCTCCTATTGCTTTCATTACTCCTATTTCTTTTGTTCTTTCTAATACTGAGGTGAACATTGTGTTTGCGATACCTACTCCGCCGACTATAAGGGAAATTGCTGCTACGCCGAGAAGAAAAGCAGTTATTATATTAAGAACAGCACCGAAGCTGTTAAGAAGCTCTTCTGGTGTGAGGATTGTGAAATCTGTGTGGTCTTTATTTAGGTTTCTTGAACTTATCAATTTTTTTTCTGTTCTGTTTGCAACATCATTTATGTCAATTGAGGGATTCACTTGAACAACTATTGTGTCAACTCTTTGAGAGATATTAAAAAGAGTTCTAAAATCAGACAGAGGCATATAAATTACTTTATCGTCTCTGGAATTTCCAAAAGTCTGCAATATTCCTTTAACACCAAATTCTTTTCCATTAATTGTTATTTTATCTCCTACAGAAATAGGCTTTCCTATAAAATTTGCATTTTTATATTCAATTCCAATCATTACTTTTCCTTCGTCTCCTCTTCCTAAGAGATGCCCTTCTTCTGCCTTGAAAGCCTGTGTTTCTATAAGCAAATCTGATGTGTCCAAGTCTATTCCTATTGTGCTAGTGAATCTTACATTTTTTCTGAATTCTACTTTTGCTGGAGAGACCGAAAAGAAAGTAACTTTTCTTACTCCTGAAACTCTCTTAACTGTTTTGGCATCTTCTTCTGTCAACGAGGCGGCCGCAGATGAGCCAATATCTCCTATCTGCCCCCTTGGCTGAATAAAGAATTTGTCTGTGCCTAACTGGCGGAATTGCTCCTGAACAGCAGACCTAAGGCCTATTGAGATAGAGATTAAAACAAATATTGTTGCTATGGCTATTAAAATTCCAATTAGAGTTAGGAAAGAACGCAATCGTCTCTTCTTCATATTTTTTATTGCTATTTTTGTGAAATCGGATATCATTTTATTTTTAAATTGCTAAAGTTATTTATTTTGGGGAAATTATTAATTGATAGACGACCTGATAGATTAAACTTATTACAGGATATTGATGATAAGATAGAGTTATTTTTAGATAATGATATTCTTTCTTTATTATTTACTGAAGTTAAATTATAATTTATCATGTTAATTAACTCCTTAAAGCATCTACCGGATTTAGTTTGGATGCTTGATATGCTGGAATTATGCCTGATACAATTCCTACAAGCAATGAGAAAGTTAATGAGCCGAGTATAAGGGGAAGAGAGAGATTTATTTTAAGATTGATGTCTCCTAGGAAACCAAAGGCAATTCCTGATACCGAGAATGCTAATCCCAGACCAATAATAATTCCTACTAGTCCTCCTACCAGACCGAGAAGGCCTGCTTCAATTAGGAAGATTGTTAAGATGTCTTTGTTCTGCGCTCCAATGGCTTTCATTACTCCTATTTCTTTTGTTCTTTCTAATACTGATGTGAACATTGTGTTTGCTATTCCTATGCCTCCAATTAAGAGAGAGATTGCAGCTATTCCTGCGATTATAATCTGAATTATTCCGAGAATAGTGTTTACAGATGCTAAGGCCTGAACTGGAGTCTGGACGGAGAAATCTTCTTCGCCTTCTTTTTCATTTCTGTCTCTTCTCATTTTTTTTGTTAAATCTTGTGCAATTTGAGTTGTTTGTTTTTCGTTTTTTACTCTTGCTACAATCATGTCTACTTCGTCACCTATTCCAAGAACTTTCTTCATGTCTTTTTCAGGAATTATCACGACGGAATTTAAAATGAAAGTGCTTGCTCTTTTCATTATTCCTATGACTTCAAAGTCCTGTCCCTGAATTGTGATGTGTGAGCCGACTCTTATTGGCTTTCCATAGAAATCGTTTTTTACGAAATCATCTCCTAGGATTACTTTTCCTGTGTCCCCTTCTTTGAGAGCTCTGCCTTGAGCCATCTTTAGATTGAAACTTTCGTAGAGAACATCCATTTCTTTTTGTGTTTGGGGCATTGAACCCATATATTTGAAAGTTAAAATACTGTTATATTCAACTTTAGCAACTCTTACAAGTCTTGGTATTGCTATCTCTATTCCTGTAAAGGAACCTACTAATTTTAAGTCGTGGTCAGTTAGTTTTTTTACTGCTGTTGCGCCTGGGGGACCGAAACTTGTTTCAGCGCTTGTGATTGTGAGTATATTTGTTGAAAGAGTTGTGAATTGCCCTGTGATTGCTGTTTGGAGCCCTTGACCTAAAGAAATAAGAGAAACGACGGCTGCTATCCCTAAGAATATCCCTAGCATTGTAAGCCATGAACGAATTCCTCTCTTTTTCAGATTTTTAAGCGATAGCAATGTAATATCTTTTATCATGCGATAATAAATGAATTTTTACGGCTATAAATCTTTTGTATAAATTACAAGTTATTTTAAATCTAAATCTTCAAGATGGGATACCTGAACAGTTCTTGCTGGCTGATTTTCTTCTTTTTTGGAATTTGATGATGAATAAATTATTACAGTTGGAATTAGTATTGCTCCTCCTATCAGCGCAATCGTTTTAAAATTATCTGCTACGAATGCAAGGGTTCTGCCTATTCCATACATTGAACCATCGATAACTTTTTCGCCTTTTTCCCTTATTTTATATCCTGCCTCTTCAGCAGCGTCTTCAAGATTTCTGATATAATTTTTCATCTTAGTGTTTTCCATTTGCCATTAATCTTTTTGGTGATTTTATCTATTTTGCCGTCTTTCATCCAGAAAATCTTGTGGGCATGCTCCTGTGCTAATTCAGGGTCGTGGGTAACCATTATTATTGTCTTTCCTTCTTTATGAAACTTTTCTAGGAATTGGATTACTTTCTCTCCTGTCTTTGTGTCTAAATTACCAGTTGGTTCGTCTGCAAGGATTACATCGGGGTCGTTTGCTAATGAACGCGCGATTGCAACTCTTTGCTGCTGTCCTCCTGAAAGCTGATTTGGATAGTGGTCCATTCTGTCTGATAAGTCAACTAAATCTAGGAGGGATTCTGCTCTTATTTCTCTGTTGTAAGAATCTATATTTTGAAAAAGCATTGGAAGCATTACATTCTCTTTAGCAGTAAGATTGGGTATTAGATTAAATGACTGGAAGATAAAGCCTATTTTCTTTCCTCTGAACTGGGCTAAACTAGATTCATTAAAATGCTCTATGTTCTTACCATCGAGAAATATGTCTCCGTGTGTTGGCAAATCTAGGGAGCCGACGAGATTCATTGTTGTTGATTTTCCTGAACCAGAAGGACCCATAATTGCTACGAAATCTCCATCATTAATTTTTATATTTAAATTGTCAACAGCTTTTACTACTGTTTCTCCCATTTCATAATATTTGGCAACTTTTTTTAATTCTATTAGACCTTTAGCCATTTTGTTGTTAGTGTGGGGGAGTTTAAGAATTTTTGGTATATTTTTGGCTTCCAGATAAATTTAAAAAGGATATTTGAGGGATTTAGATATGATTATACCAATACGCTGTTTCAGCTGTGGAAAGCCAATAGGACATTTATATGAAGAATATCACAAAGAAGTGGAAAGCGGAGAGGATTCCGGAAAAGTTTTAGACAAACTTGGAGTGGAGAGATACTGTTGCAGGGCTGCGCTGATAGGACATGCTGATATGCTGCCTGTTATAAGTAAATTCAAGAAAGCTTAAATTAAAATGGATAGGGATTTTTATTATGTCAAGATTGCTATCTTGAGCATCCAAAAGTCCTCACACAGAAACTAAAAGGACTTTTTGATTTTAATATAGGAAGAAGCATTGATGATATATCATCAAATGCTAGAAGTACTGCAATGGTTGTTGATAAAATGGAATTATCATTGGTCTTAATGAGTGAATGCCTTAACTATCTTCCAAAGTATTTTATTAGAATGGCTGATGAATGGAAAAGAAATATGGTTGCGGGTTTAAGGAAATGCCCAGATAGAGAAACTGCAAAAATATGTGTTGATTTTGCACGTAATGAAATAGATTTCTTAAAAGATGAGGCGGTTAAAGGAAAGAGTAAAAAATATTTTTAATATTTTTTAGTTAATAATAAAGGAAAAGGTATATAAATAACCTAAAATATATATTGCAGTATACTAAAAGAGGAAAAGGAGGTGTAAAATGGCTAAAAATAGTGGTAATGCTTTGCATATGCTTGGCAAGTGGGCTTTTCTTATAGGCTTTGTAATAGCTGTAATCTTTGGATTTATGGGTTCAAGCAATTCAACGGTCATGATGATTTTGGCAATAATAGGCCTGATAGTCGGGCTTTTGAATGTTGGCCACAATGAGACTACTCCTTTCTTGTTATCTGGAGTTTCTCTTGTAATTGTGAGCGCTTTTGGAAGTGATGCATTATCAGCGGTACCTTATGCAGGAGATATATTCTCTGCCCTCATGGTGTTATTCGTGCCTGCGACAGCAGTTGTTGCGATAAAGCATGTTTTCAGCATGGCAAAGAACTAATAGTTAGAAATTTCATTTTTTTATTTTTTATTAATTCTTTTTTATTTTTATCTTAAAAAGTAGTAATATAGATTTATATAGTATTTTTTGAATTAATTGTAATGACAGTAAAAGAAGATAGAGTTATAGTACAAGGCAGATGGTTAGAGTTTTTTGTAAGGCTAGAGAGTACTAATTATACGCTAGCCAGACTTTATAGTGCTGACACAAAAAAAGGATATTATGTGTTAATGGAACAAAGAAGTTCTATTATCCCATTTGATGTGGTGGCTATTCGGCCAGGAAATGATAGTGAAGCAAGAGGATCAGCAAGTTCAAAATTATATGATAGAGCAAATGAAATAGCTCAACACGAGAACAGAAGTAGAGGATATTCTGAAACTGTTCCTACTACACCTGTTTCATCTTAAATCTATTTTTATATCCGCAGAAGGAGCAGATTGTTATTTTGTGAGCTTTTGATATTCTGGTTTTTCCTTTTAATTTATTCAGGCATTTTTTGCAGAAGAGTTTTCTTTTTTCCTTTAATGGAATTCTGAATTTCATAGCTAGTCTTTTTATTTTTCTCATTTCTTCGGCTGTGAAATTCTCTCTTTGGAAGAATGAGTTTATTTTTTCTTTGGCTTCTTCTTTGTTTATTTTAACTTTCATTTTAAATTGTAATAATAGTTGAAATTATTATATAAATCTATTATTGGTAGTTGAAACTAGAGTTATTGTTATTCTCTCCTTTATTATTAGTTATATTCTACTATCACATAGATTAATTTTTTTATAAAAAGAGAATGAAGAGCATTACTTCATAATCTCTAATTCCCTTTTGACAAGAATCAATAGTCAAAAGATAATGAAGAAGACAGCATCCGTGTTTCGCCTCTTGACGGAGACTAACGCAACGGACGTATTCAGCTTAGCTTCTGTCTTCGGAATGGGAACAGGCGTTTCCTAAATACTATGACCGTCTTCATGTTTTTGATATAAAAGAGGTTTAAAAAGTTATTGGTTTGTCTGTTGAGCAAAATAATATGCTGTTCTATGCCTTGCTCTTTCTGCTTCTTTTAATGCCTCTCTTACAAAAGCGCTTAGCAGGTTTCTTTTATCGTAAACTCTATCTGCATCTTTATTAGCTATAAGAAGATATTTCCTTGTAATTGATATTGCTGATTGCGGAATATCTCCTAAAGATTCTACTATTCTATCTCGCCTCATAATTTTATAAGGAATTAATCTTTCTAACATAATTATTATATAATCTTGAAGTTTAAATTACTTTCTTTACCTATTTCCTGTTTCCCTCAATCTTTGTAATGCAATTTCTGCGCTTTCAGCCATTTCTATCTCTTGAGAATTAAGGAACTTTTCAATAAAGGGGATGAATTCTTTTTTTCCTAATGTTGCTAGTGCAAGGATTGCTTCGTGTCTTACGAATATATTTTTATCTTCTTCAACTGCTTTCATTAAATATTTGCCTGCTATCTTTGGATGTCCAGTTTCTCCGAGGGAAAAAGCAAATTCATGGCGGACAATTGGAGAAGGGTCTGTCATTAGTCCCTTACACAATTTCAATATATTCTCATCTTTCACGGCATTCTCTAAATGAAAAGCCGCCTGTATTCTTTCTTCTTTTGACTTTGAGAGGTTTAGAGCTATATCAGCCCAGTCGTCTTCTGTATTCATGGTATATAATTTATGTTGCTGACTTTTAAGTGTTTTGATAGCTAATTATCTACCTATAGATTTATTTATAACTTAATAGATAAAGGTATCCATAACTTAATAGAAAGATTTATAAGTATATTTACCTATGACTATAAATGATAAATGTTAGGGATGAAGTTTCTTCTTTAATTATAAAAATAGTGAATGATGCAGGGGAGCCTCTTGAAACGAAGGAAATTCAAGAAAAAGTGCAGAAGACTTCTAAAAATGCTACTCGGACTATTGTTCTCTATAGACTAAATATTCTAAGAGGGGAACAAAAGATATTAGGCAAATTTGTCGGTCCAGGCAAGGGAGTTTGGATTTGGTGGCAGATAAAAGCGTTTAATAAATAAAATGAAAAAAGAAATAAAATTAATTGCGTGTGGAATATTCCTATTGGTAATTGTATCTGTTTTAAGCAGTGCTTCTGTTCTGCTTTCAGATCAAGGAACTGATGTAAAAAGCAAGTCAACAGGACAGCTTCTTGCCCTTGGAAATCTGACCATTATAATTTATGACAGTTCCTCCGGAGGAAATCTGATTTTCAATCAAACAACTTCTAATGCAATTGTGAACGGTTCATGGAATTTAATGATATCGCCAAATCTTGAATTTGGAAATACTTATTGGAAGGATTATATGATTAATGGAGAAAATCTTGATTTCGATGGAAATGATAGAATTTCTTTTCAGTCCTCTCTTGGTTCAATAAATAACGCGTCTTATATTAATTTTTCACTTATTCAGAACTGCGCTGCAGGAAGCTCAATTAGAAAAATTTATTCAAATGGTTCTGTGGATTGTGAAACAGATGATTCTGTTTCAGTAGATTTAAGCAATTACGCGTTAAAAAACCAATCAGAGATATTTGTGGGAAATATAACTACAACTCAAACAGGATTTTTTGGCTGGCTTGGAGGCCTTGGTTCAAGGATAACAAAGTTGTGGGTTGTTGATATTAATGCAACAGGAAATATAGAAACAAATGAGAATATTTCAGCCAGATACTTTAAGGGAGATGGCTCTTTGCTGACAAATCTTCCAGCAGGAACTGAATTAGACCCAAAATTCACTGCTGAAAACTCTAGTCTATGGGCAGAAGCTAAAAGCAAGTTTAATGCAACTTATGATTCTACATTTAATTCCACTTATGCTGCTTATGCATACAACCAGACATCTTCTTCAGGAACAATAAATATCTTCAATCAGAACCTGAATACGACATCCAATACTACTTTTGAAAGCACAAATACTACGAGGGAACTTTATGTTGGGAATATAGCAGTTAAACAATGGCTTTATAATCAAACAACTCCTGCAAATTCTTATACAGATACTCAAATATCAAATAATAATGCATCTTGGTCATCGACATACAATTCTACTTATGCTTCATCAGTTGCAAATAATTCTTTTAATCAATCGCTGACAGACAATCTTTATTCAAGAATCATTTGGGGTTATAATCAAACATATTCCGGATCTACATATAATGCTACTTATGCCTTGTATGCGTATAATCAAACTGCAAGTCCATATTTCTACAATCAAACATCTTCGCCATTCTTCTACAACCAAACAGGATCATACAATTATAATCAAACTTATACTGGAGGGACATACAATTCTACTTATG